>JAABUS010000044.1_pt1 | contig 267561 bp, 232 predicted proteins | sample 5560161 | NCBI WGS metagenome assembly JAABUS01 (sample SAMN10711885, study PRJNA513376) | rock metagenome | isolation source: Antarctica rocks | place: Antarctica: Victoria Land, Trio Nunatak nord | collected 2016-01-04
ACGGGGGGCCCACTACTCGTAGCTCGATACGTCTGCTCCATACGGTTACCGACCATCGTCTCGGTTACCTCTCCATATCCATCCAACCTGACTCAAACACATGCGTATCGCATTAGGGCTTGACAGCTCATGCCAATTCGTGGTTGCATGAACGCACGTACAACACATCACACATTTGCGACATGGTCGGTTTCCAGTTCAGCCGTACCGGGGACTCGCATCCCTGCCTTGCCTTGTGCCTGGGATGGCACGCCCGCGAGCGGGATGTACCGTCGTCAACGGCGCTATTCCGAGTCATGGGTCTTCGATCCTCATACACGTTCCGTCGGTATCGCAAGGAGCATGTCATGTCAGACCTTACGCACGAGTCGAAGGATTATCGAGCCATCCTGCAAAGCCCGATGGGCAGGCGTCGCCTCCTCCAGGCGGGACTCTCCGCAGCGGCCCTCACGGCCATCCTGGCGAGAACCCCCGGGCTCGCGTTTGCCCAGGACGCCTCCAGCAAGACTGGCGTGGATCCTGCCAAGTGGAGTCCGGAGGAAATCACCAAGATTGCCGGGACGATCGAGGTCGACACAGCCGCCGAGGTCGCCAAGATCGTTCCTCTCGACTACGCTGGCAAGGCCTCGTACTGGTATGTCGGACCCACGGAGGCGACATCCGATATCGAAAAGAAGATCGACGGCGAATTCTGGGCAGCCTTCAAGAAGACCTATCCCGGAATTCCGATGACCAGCGGCGATAACCTCCAGAACGTCGGCTACAACGATCTCCTCGACAAGATCCGCACGTCAGCAACTGGCGGCGCCGCTCCCGATGTCGCCAAAATGCCGGTTCTATGGGGTGTCGAGTTCGCCGCGCGCGGTCAACTGAAAGAGATCAAGCTGGAAGACTTCGGCTACAAGGCCGATCTCTTCTGGCCAGGTGCCCTGAAATCCGTCACGTGGGAGGACAAGATGTATGGCGTCCCCACCAATAACGAGACCATGGGTTTCATCTGGAACAAGGCGATTTTCAAGGCAGCCGGGCTTGATCCGGAAACACCTCCCAAGACCTGGGACGAAGTCGTCACCGCTTCCAAGCAGATCAAGGACGCGACCGGCAAGGCCGGATTCGGCCTGGTCGCCCGCGTGAACGCCGGCAATACGCCGTTCCGATTCATGCCGATGTTGTGGGCCTATGGCTCCGGCGCGCTCGATGAGGCCGAAGACGCTCCTACATACAAGAAGGTCATGATCAACAACGAGGGCGGCATCGCGGCGCTGCAAGCTGCCTACGACATGTACGTCCGCGACAAGTCGGTGCCGGCGTCCGCGCTGACGAATACGCAGACCGAGAACGGTGACCTCTACATCGCGGGCGAGATCGCAATGATGATCAGTCACCCCAGCGAGTACGCCGCACTGCTCGACAAGGCCGCAAAGGCGACCGATGCCGACCGCGAGTATGCGGACGAGATCGTCAAGAACACGTCCTACGGCCTGATTCCCGAGGGTCCGGTCCGTCGCGCGGTCGTCTTCGGTGGCTCCAACGTGCATATCTTCAATGACGATGTTACCGGGCACAAGGTCGATCAGGATGCGGCCAAAGCGCTCATCGCCTTCTCGACGGGTCCCGAGTGGTCGACGAAGAATGCCTGGCTGGGATCCAATCCCGGAAATCTTCGCGGCTTCGAGACCAAATGGATGAAGGAGCGGCTGGAGACAATCCAGTTTCTCAATGTCACCACCTCGATGCTGCCATATGGAATCCCGTTCCCGGTGATTCCGCAGTCTACCCAGATCATGAACGAGATCGTTCCGAACATGCTGCAGAACGCGCTGACCGAATCCAAATCGGTGAAGGATTCCGCCGACCAGGCCGCCTCCGAGATCGAGACATTGATCAGCGGCGGCTACTGATCGACGCCAATCGCCGGATGGAGACAGGTGCTGCCTCCGTCCGGCGCGTAACGCGTTGGGTTCCTGTTGATTCAATCCGGGGGGCGCATGAGCACGATCCCACTCGAAACCAAACCTGCCTCGCCGCCCCAACCCGAGGAACAGGAACGAAGGGTTTCCACCAAGCCGAAACGACATCTGCTCTTGCGGATGAAGGATCACTGGGCGGATTACATGTACATCCTGCCGTCGCTGCTGGTGATGGTGCTGGTGATCGGCTACCCCCTCGTCTACACCATCTATCTCTCCTTCTTCGACACCCCACCAAGCACCGGAGGTCGTGTCTTCAATGGCATCGACAATTACACGTCGATCCTCCAGAGCGATCGTTTCTGGCTCGTCACCAAGAACACCTTTGTCTGGACGTTCTTCTCGACCCTCTTCGCCTTCATTCTTGGGTTTGGGGCCGCACTCGTCATTCAGCGAGATTTTTTCGGTCGAGGAGTCGTCCGTGGCATCCTGCTCATCCCATGGGTGATCAGCTATGTCGCTGCCGCCTATGTCTGGCGCTGGATTTTCCACAGTGACTACGGACTGCTCGGCGGCATGCTGATGGAATGGGGAATTACGGATCATCGTCTGATACTACTGGATTCAACTCGCTGGGTAATGCCGGCGCTGATCATCGCCAACGTCTGGAAAGAGTTTCCGTTCGTCATGATCATGCTGCTCGCGGGATTGCAGACGGTTCCCGATCAATTGATGCGCGCAGCGCGCGTTGATGGCGCGAACAGCTGGAACCAGTTCACGCATATCACGGTGCCTCACCTCAAGAACGTGATCGTCATCACGATGCTCCTGCTCTTCGTCACCAACCTGAATTCGTTCGGTCTGGTCTGGATCATGACCGGTGGCGGCCCCGCCAGCGCGTCTCAGATCTGGATCATCGAAATCTATACCCTCGCATTCCGCTCGCTCCGATTCGGCCTCGCATCGGCCTTCTCGGTCATCCTCTTCATCTTCATGCTCGGCATCGGCTATTTCTACGTTCGGGCCTTGACCGCCGGCGAACGATCAGGGAGGTCCGCGTGAGTATCAAACCGGTTGTACCAGCGCGAAGAAAGTGGCGGCCACGTATTCGCAAGGATCAGATTGCAGGGTACATTTTCCTGTTCTTCCTGCTCGTGTACGCCACCGTTCCCATGCTCTGGATGCTGTCGACGTCGTTCAAGACGCAGTTTTCTGCACTCCAGCAACCACCACGCTGGATTCCGGCGCATCCGAACCTCGATCAGTACCGCCTGCTGCTCTCGCCGTTCAACGACGTTGGCCGTGATTTCCTGCGGTACATGCTGAATAGTCTCTGGGTTTCGACGGCCACCACTATTCTTGGTGTCGTCGTTGCCGTTCCCGCTGCGTACGCCTTCTCCCGCTTTCGGTTTCCGGGCCGCAACGTCCTCTTCTTCACGGTCCTCGTCCGGAACATGTTCCCGCTGGTGGTCTTCCTGATCCCGCTCTTCATTCTCATGAAGAACCTCCACCTGGTGAACACGCACTGGTCGCTGATCCTGACGTACCTGACGTTCGGGTTGCCACTCTCGATCTGGCTGCTGAAAGGGTTTTATGACAACATCCCGCCGCAACTCGAACAGGCCGCCCGGATAGACGGAGCCACCCGCTTCCAGGCGTTCTGGCTGATCGTGATGCCGCTCTCCTCCCCCGGCATCATCGCCACCGCAATCTATGCGTTCATTCAGGCTTGGAACGAGTACGTCTACGCGCTGACGTTCCTGAACAGCAACCGGCTGCTGACGCTTCCCGTTGGCCTTCAACGCTTTTTCGCCGAATACTCGACGAACTGGCCCGGCCTGATGGCGGCATCGTTCATCATGAGCGTCCCTGTCGTCGTGCTCTTCCTGATGCTCCAGAAGTATTTCGTGCGCGCGCTCACCGAGGGTGCGATCAAGACCTGATCGTTCAGCACCGCGGTCATGTTCCGCCGCCGTCACGGCCGTCACATCCAACCGGCAACCAGCTCGCGTCGTTCAGGGAGAACTCTTATGGCTCAGGTCGTACTCGACCATCTCATGAAAACCTATGACGACGTCATCGCGGTCAACGATGTCTCGCTGACGATCGAGAATGGCGAATTTGTGTCCCTGGTAGGGCCGTCGGGCTGTGGCAAGACCACGACGCTCAATCTCGTCGCCGGGCTGATCGATATCTCGGATGGTGAGATCCGTGTCGACGACACGATCATCAACGATCTCGATCCAAAGGATCGCGACGTCGCGATGGTCTTCCAAAACTACGCGCTGTACCCGAACAAGACCGTGTACGACAACCTCGCGTTCCCGCTCAAGATGCGCAAGATGGCGAAACCCGACATCGACCAGCGAGTTCGCCAGACGGCCGAAACGCTCAGCATCACGCCGCTTCTGGCGCGTCGGCCGCGCGAGCTGTCCGGTGGGCAGCAGCAGCGTGTCGCCCTCGGGCGAGCCCTGGTCCGCAATCCCAAAGTCTTCCTGATGGACGAACCGCTCTCGAACCTCGACGCCAAGCTGCGCGTCCAGATGCGGTCAGAACTCAAGCGCTTCCATCAGGAACTGGGCGCGACCGTCATCTACGTCACCCACGATCAACTGGAGGCGATGACGATGTCCGACAAGATCGCGGTGATGGAGGGTGGCAATCTTCAGCAGTTCGGTTCCCCTGACGAGATCTACCACCGACCGGCAAATGCCTTCGTCGGTACCTTCGTCGGCAGCCCATCCATGAATCTTCTGCGCGGAGGAGTCGAGACGCGCGATGGTCGCCTCACTGTCGGCGCTGAGGGCTGGCAAGTCACCCTCCCCGATGATCTCGCTGCCCGCGTGCGGGAGGACGGCAACGCATCGGAGCTGATCGTGGGTTGCCGGCCAAGCCATGTAGAATTGTCGACCGATCCCGGTGCCGCCGGTTTCCCGGCGCAGGTGTACACCATCGAACCCACGGGCGAAGCGACATTCGTTCACCTTCGGCTCGGTAACCTGTTGCTCGTGTCGATGGTGAGCGCGCAGTCGCCGATCAGGATCAACGACCGTGTACAGGTGAATTTCCCGAGCGAGTGGTTGCATCTGTTCGATGCCACGACGGAACGCTCGATCCATCGTGCCGCGGCCTGACCCGATACGACCCTTCCCGTCCCAACGCCCTGCCTCTGCGTACTCGTAGCAGCCGATCTTGTGCGGGCCATCGAGTTGCGCTCAATGCGGCTGGCACGATGGAGATCATCGGGCAAATCGGGTGGGAAGCTTGCCTCGCAGATGATCCGAGCAAACTAGACGGTTCACCAGAATGTCTGCCGAGCAGAACCAGGGGCAGGTTCCAGCCTAATGGGAGATGGATGGAACCGTCCATCTCCCAGGCTCACGGGCCGGAACGGGAAGGCACGGGAACGTGACAACCTTCGATGGTTGCCACATGCTCCCGACATTCAACCCGATCCATGCCTCTCGGGCACAACCCCGAGGGGAGACCTCCCGTGGGAAGTCCCGCCTCGAGCATGTCAGCCAATATTCAGTTCCTGAAGGAAACGTGGTTGCATTGTCGCAAGTTAATTCAGGTTAAACAAGATCGTGCACTTTTTCACGAGTTGATCCGGCAAACGCTTGAATTTTCGGCGTTTCTTCGTAGAGAGGCACCAAGGTGTTTTATACCTACTGTCGCTATCGCTTTCGCTCTGGCCAACACTCTGGTACCGTGACCCCGATACAGGACAATGGTCGGATCGGGCTAATGGCTCGATGGGAACCTCTCACACTCAGGCAGGAGATTTATCATGCGCGTCAATCACGTCAAGCAACGTCTGCAACGCGGTGAGCCTTCGATCGGCACGTGGATTTCGCTCCCCTCCCCGGAGGCCGCGGAGCAGATCAGCCAGCTCCCGTTCGACTGGCTGGTCATCGACGCCGAGCACAATCCGGTCGATATCCGCACCCTCGCCCAGATGTTCGTCGCGATGACCAACACCGGCATCGCACCCATGGTGCGCATCCCGTGGAACAGTCCCGAGAATTTCAAGCGCGTCCTCGATGCTGGCGCCTGGGGTGTGGTCGTTCCCATGGTGAATACCCGCGAAGAGGCCGAGCAAGCCGTCGCGGCGACGCGCTATTATCCGGATGGGAATCGCAGCGTCGGTGGCGGACGGCATGCCATCAGTTTCGGCACGTCGGGTGCCGAGTACTACCGCAACGCCAACGAGCAGGTCTTGCTCGTGGCCCAGATCGAGCACATCGACGGCGTCAACAACGCCGACGAGATTCTCAGCGTTCCAGGCATCGACGCCTGCTTCATCGGTCCCAACGACCTCGCCGCCTCGATGGGCCACGGACTTGGCGTATCGCTGGAGACGGACATTCCGGAAGTCGTGCAGGCCATCGAGCACATCCGCGACACCTGCATCAAGCATGGGGTGGCGACAGGGATCCATACCTCCGGCGCCGAAGCGGTCAATCGTCGAATCTCCGAGGGTTTCCAGTTCTGTGCGATGGCAAGTGAGCTTCGCTACATGATCGGGTACCTCAAGGAAGACATCGAGAAGCTTGCCTGGTCGGCGTCCGAGCGTGGCGAAGCGAATAGCCGTCAGGGAATCGCCGAAGCGGGGACCGTCGTCCGTTACTGATCCGCTCGAGAAACGGCGTGCAATCTGCTCGCAACCAATTGCATTCGTGCAACCGGCTTCCAAAGGAGACGTTCGTTCCATGACCTTGAAGGTGTTGATCTCGTCCGGCGAGGGTGAGGATTTCTTCTCTCTCCTCGACGATATTCCAGGTATCTCGGTGTCCCGCTGTGCCACGGCCGATATTGCCGCGAATGCTGCGGATATCGATATCTATTACGGCCATCCGTCGGTAGACATGTTGAAACTCGCACCGAAGCTGAAGTGGATCCAGTCTCCCAGTGCCGGAGTCGAGTTCGTCGCGCGGATTCCCGAGCTTGTTGCCAGCGATATTATGCTCACCAATACGCGTGGCGCTCATGGTCCTTCGATCGGTGAACACGCGATGGCGCTTCTCCTGGCGTTGACCCGGCACATCCCCGAAAGCCTCGAGCAACAGCATCGCCACCACTGGGAACGTGGCCGGCTCTATCGCACGGCTCGCGAGGTCGGTGGTCTGACGATGGGGATCATCGGATTCGGCGCCTTGGGTCGAGGAATCGCGCAGCGTGCCACTGCATTCGAGATGAAGCTGCTCGCAGTCGATGCGCAGGCCATTAGCGGACAGCCATTTCTCGAAGATGTCTGGCCGGTCAGTCGGCTCGACGATCTTCTTAAGCAATCTGATGTCGTCGTCGTCGCCGCACCGCTCACCCCGGAGACGCATCATCTTATCGGAGCCGACCAACTGGCCAAGATGAAGGATGACGCCTACCTGATCGTGGTCTCACGCGGTGGTATCGTGGTTGAAGAAGCGTTGCTCGCGGCGTTGAAGAGCGGCAAGCTCGCCGGCGCCGGCATTGACGTTGTCGAGGAAGAGCCGATGCCAGCCGATGATCCGTTCTGGGAGGCACCTCGCCTGATCCTCACGCCGCATCTTGCAGGCGCCTCTGCACCGAAGGAACGTCGCGTCGTCGAGATTTTCAGGGACAACCTTCTCCGCTACCAGAACGGAGAACCACTCCTCAATGAAGTCGACAAGAGCCGCGGTTACTAACTGAGCGGTTGCAGAATTCCGATGCGGAACGTGTGCAGAACGCTCCTCGCAGAGAATCCGTCACATTCATCCTGACCGAATCCCCGGGACGAATGTGACGTACGTCGGCAGTCTGTCCAAGTTCCTCACGGCGTCCTATTTTCACCGAATCCATTGCAAAAAGCGGGAGTGGCACCATAATTTCGGGTGTCAACTCCCGCTTACGTGTTGTAGGCTGAACGAATACCTTGTCTCTCTGTATCCATTGAGCGCAAACCGGCCGACATTCGCCACTGGGTGCACGAACGCTGATCGAATCCACTTTCGACGTCGCGAATGATCCCCAACCACGGAGTCAAGCCTCAACCATGCACATGCCGCTTCGCTCGCCCTCTTCCCCGCTTGGTTCACAGCCCGCATTGCCGTGGATTAGCTGGAAGTACAGCCTGATTTTCGCCGCCGCGATCCTTGCGCTGGTCGCCACATTGGTGATTCAGTCGGCCGCTGGCACGTCCTCGCAGGACATAGATTTCCTCGTGGTCGACTCTGCGGGTGCACCGATCCCGAATGCGACGATCACGCTGGGCGATCGCGTCGACTCGACAGACAGTGCTGGCAAGGTGAGCCTCCCAGCGAAGGAGGGCCAGCAGTCACTGGTCATCGAAAGCAGCGGTTTCGCCGCACTTTCCGGCAATATCGATTCGCGGGACGGCAGCCATCGAGAGGTGACGTTGCAGAAGGAACTCCCCGCCGGGGCGATCACGACCCAGGCTCCCCAGCCGAATCCACCGGCCTCGTTTGTCCAGCATGTCGCAACGCCTGAACCCACCAATACGGCAACGACGGCCGCCGCCGCCAGTACCTCAGGCGAACTCATCTCGGGCAAGGTGCTCGATCCAGCAGGCGCACCTATCCAGGGTGCTCGTGTGGCGAGCGGCGCAATGTGGGTGTTTACTGGCAACGACGGTATCTACCAGTTGAAGCGGTCCGATGTCGATGCGGCCGCTCCTCTCGAATTCTTTGCCCCCGGCTACCTCGATCAGGAAGTTGCGGTTCCCGCTGCCGGCAGCGCGCTCGACGTCAATCTGGAACTGTTCGCGGTCAAGGGCATTTATTACAACCCGAACATCTCCAACACACAGGCTGATGTCGATCGCCTGATCAGCCTGATCGACAGAACCGAACTGAATGCGATCGTGATCGACGTCAAGGAAGAGATCGTTTTCTACGACACCAAGGTCCAGCTTTTCCTGGATTCCGGGACCGTAAGTCCAATCCTCGACCTGCCAGCGCTACTTCAGACGCTTCGGGATCACAACATCTACACGATCGCCCGGCAAGTAGTGTTCAAGGACGGCCTAGTCGCCGAGAAGAACCCGGAACTCGCTGTCACAAGCACGACAACGGGCAAGGCTTGGCGAGACATGAACGACGTTGCCTGGGTCAATCCCACCAACAAGCTGCTGTGGCAGGCGAATGCCGATATGGCGGTTGAACTGGCCAAGTTCGGATTCGACGAGATCCAGTACGACTACGTCCGATTCCCAACCGATGGCGATCTCGAAACCATGGACTTTGGCGTCGAGTACAACCAGGCGAACCGCGAAGCGGCCATCGGTGGCTTCCTCAAGATGAGCCACGACATGCTCATTCCAACTGGCGCCAAGCTCTCGGCGGACATCTTCGGCTATACGATGCTCGTCGACGACGATCTGGGGATAGGCCAGAACATCGCGGAACTCTACAAGGACGTCGATTTCGTAAGTCCGATGGTCTATCCATCTCATTACGGTGAGAGTGCACTCGGGTATTCACCGCCAAATGACTACCCGTTCGAAATCATCGATATCAGCATGGGCGAAGCGAAGAAACGAATGGACGGCCTGACGCTTCCGATTCGGCCTTGGTTGCAGGACTTCAGCTTCCCCGGAATGACCCCTTACGGCGAGAAGGAAGTCCGCGCCCAGATCGACGCGACGGAACAAGGTGGCGGCTCCGGCTGGCTCCTATGGGACCCGAACAACAAGTACACCGAGGCAGCCCTCGATCCAGAGCCATCAGCGGTCACATCCGATGATGTCAGTCATGCCACGGTCGAATCCGCGCCAGTTGCCTATCGCAGTGAAGGTGGGGTCGGTCAGCAACGTAACCGACGGGTGAAGCAAGCCTGACCGACCAACACTCCTCGACAAGCTGGTTGCCACCGGCAAGAGTTGCGGCGACATGGGACGTGGCCACAGTCCATCACGTGAGTGAGTGGGCGTTCGCGGTGCAGCCTCATGTGACTCACGGAAGTTCCCCGCGAGAGACTCCGGCCAGCTGTCTACATCAACTGGCTGGGGTCTCCAGTCATTCGCGTGGATCCCCATCCGATTCCGTCTGCGCTTGCCGCTCGATCGAAGCTGTGCTGTGCCTCCGGACACGAAGCACCTGCCGGGCACACACTTAGGCATGCGCCGGATAGGATCGTCGATCGATCCTGGCTCCGAGCACATCGTCCACCGTCAGCCACCCGCCACCAAAAAGCTTGTTGATCTGCGTCGTGAACGTCAGAGAATCCGACAGAACCTCGCGCGGCGTGCCATCGGCGATCACCTCCCGATCCCCCAGCAGAACCACACGTGTCGCCGCCTGCGCGACGAGTTCGACGTCATGCGTGGCAAGTACCACCGTTGCCCCGCTCGCCCGCAACTGAACGAGGATGTGCATCAGCTCGAGCTTGCGCATCGCATCCATCCCGCGCGTGGGCTCGTCGAGCAATAATACGCGAGGTTCGCCGATCAGAATCGTCGCCAGCGCGGCCCGCTCCCGCTCGCCGCCACTCAGATCGCGGGGATGCCGATCACCCATCCCGGTCAACCCGAATCGTTCGAGCCACGGCTCGATCGGCCCTTCCACGCCCCGCAGTCGCATCGAATACCGAAGCTCGTCCGCGATATGCTCGTGGAACAGCATGGTATCGGGACGCTGCGGCACGTACCCGAGATCTCCACCCAGTTCCGCCGGATCACGACCGCTACGATCCTTGCCATCGATCAGGATCCTCCCTCGTCGCGGTCGCTCGAACCCCAACATCGTTCGCAGTAACGTCGTCTTCCCACTGCCATTGCGCCCCATCAATGCCACAAGCTCGCCTTCCCGGACCGTCAGTGAGACATCCCTGAGCACATCCCGCCCACCAAGTGTCACGGTCACACCTTGCACATCGATTCTGGAATCACCTGGCGAGGCGGGCAGCGGGTTCACGGGAAGAGGGATCTCGCCCAACAGCAGATTGGGGGCAAATCGTCGGCCTTCCTTGATAGTGAGCGGAGGCGGCATCCAACCGACAGCCCGCCCGAGACGAGTCACAGGCGGCAGGGTCACTGGGTCGAGCCGTCCCACCATCTCGTGCGGGACGGCAGCCTCGAGTCCCCGCACACCCGCCTCGACGCGGATCAGGACGTCGGCCCGCCCTAATGTTCGTTCGAGCCGGTGCTCCGCCATCACGATCGTCAGCCCGAGATCCTCATTCAATCGGCTGAGCGCGGCCAGCACGTCCTCGGCCCCCCACGGATCGAGCTGACTCGTCGGCTCGTCGAGCACCAGCACCCTCGGATGAAGCACCAGGGCAGCCGCCACGGCCACCCGCTGGCGTTCACCACCCGACAGGGTAGCTGGCGACCGCGATCTCAGGTGGGCGATCCCAAGCACATCGAGCGTCTCCTCGACCCGCTTGCGCATCACCATCGAGCTGGTCGATCGTTGCTCGAGCGCGAAGGCAATCTCATCGTCGACACGATCGGTCACGAGTTGCGCTTCCGGGTCCTGGAAAACGAACCCCGCCACGGAACTCATTTCACGCGGAGCATGAACCCTCGTATTGAGTCCTCCCACGCGCACATTTCCACCAAAGACACCACCGGTAAAGTGCGGTACGAGTCCGTTCAGCGATCTCAGCAGCGTCGATTTCCCCGAACCCGATTCGCCGACGATCAGGGCAAACGTGCCTTCCGCGATCGTAAGGTCGACAGATTCGAGCGCAGGTGATGTCGCCTCCGGATATCGGAACGACAACGATTCGATCGAGACGACCTGATCGCGAACATCCCCGTCGGTCATTCCCGATCGTCTTTCCATTCAAGCAGAACGGCTGGCACGATCAGGAACGCGGTCGCCACCATTGCCGCCAGATCGACGGCGGGCCACGCGATCGACGGATAGACCTCGAACCTCAATTTTTCTGGAACTGCGATCCATCTCCAGATCAAACCCGCAAGTGCAACGAGCGCAGCGCAGATGATCGTGCTGTCTCGCCACGTCCAGCGAGGCATGCGGTAGCGAGCCTTCGACATGACGTGGACCGGCTGCAACCGAATGCCAAGCCCGAGTAGTCCAATGCCGCTGACCGCTGCCCACAGGCCGATCGTAATCATGCCCACCGAAATCCCGTAGGCCGCCACCAGCATTGACGCCAAACCAAGGAGCAAGGCGATCCCGCCACGGCTGGCTCCCGACTCCACCTCGGGTTGACCTCCTCCTACCGGCGGCAGTGGAACCCCGAAGCCTCGCGCTTCAAGGGCTTCCGCTGTCGTAAGTGCTCGTTCCAGACTCCCAGCCAGCAACGGGATCAGGACGGGAAGCAACTGACGGGCGCCCCGGATATGTCTCCCTCGCGCCAGGTTCGCTTCCTGGATCTCTCGCATCGCCACACCAAGTTGGGGCAGGAACGCCCACGTGACCGACCCCGCGACCACGATCGGCGATAGTCTCGCCGGCACGATCCGCAACACTTCTGACCATTGCAGGAGCGCGGAAACCGTTGTCCCGACAAGCAGCAGGAGGATGATCGCAAACGCACTCATCACGCCGTAGGCGAGCGCGTTGAGGGTCAGGTCCCCTCCGACGATTGGCCAGGAATGAGGGATGGTCATCAGCACACGATCACCGGAGTGGACCGTGAGCACGTTGAACGCAACCCCGATGCCTATCAGGAAGATCGCCACACGCACGAACCATTGCCATCCACGCAACCTGTCAGGTGACACGCAGGTCATTCTGACCGTCAGCACCACGACCAACATCTCGAGCATGATGAAGGGATTGCGCAGAATGAGTGGCGGAACTGTCGCCGCCACTCCCCAGCACAACCAGACACGAACGTCGCGCTGAGCAATCATCACGACCGCGGCCGCGATCGGGACCGCGAGCGCCAGACAAGAACTCCGCCAGATCCAGCCATCATGATGAGCAGGCCGACTGCGAACTGGTACTCGGCAGGTGACGACGGCGGGCCGGAACCAGACTGAGCGTTGTCTCCTGTGGTGCGCACGAACGGACGAAGCGCCTGTCGTTCAGTGGCGAACTGGTCCGCGCTCCCGGCTCCTGCCCGCTCGGCGATCATCGCTAGCGATATCACGGGGAGCTTCGGCGTCGAATCGCCGGCCGCCCATACCCATGCATCGATCACCCCATCGGTGACGATGCTGGAACTCCCCCCCAGCGCCTGGGTTCTCCACATGCCGTCTGGTTGGAGTCGCAAATACTGCCAGTAGGGCGAAGATCGATTCGCGGTCTGGCATAACCGCTGGCGGCAAGGCGAAACATCGCACCCGGTCTTTACGATCTTGCACACGGCCTCCCCCATCCCACCGAATCCGACGGTCAGGATCGGCAAGCCACTCAGCCTCAGGAGATCGACTCCCGATATCCGATCGTCCTGGAAAGGAATCCAGGCATAGGTCATCGCCCCGTAGCCCCCGCCATAATCGACAATCAGCCCCGCCACATGTGGCGGGGCTGGCGGGGCTGATTCGGTCGTAGCAGATACCGGAAGGATGGAAGTCGACATCATGCCAAGCGCCACCGCGGTCAGGATGAATGCACGAGTGATGGCGCAGCGATTCACGTGCAGACGCCCCGGTTCATGCACGAGACCTTAGGCTGCGTGAGCGTATGCGTGCGGGGAGATCGCAACCGGTGTAGCAGCATCGATCGCTCCAGGCACGATTGGGAAGACAAGCTTGGCCAGCGCAGGAACGGCCTGGACAGTCGCCAACAGGTTCGGCCCGGGTGTCTCGGCGTTGAAATACAGCGAGCCATCAGCGTTCTGGAACGCTGCGAGATCCTCGAGCTGGACGGTAGCGTCCTCACCAGCCGCGAGCAGCCCCTGGACAACGAGCGCGGTCGAATTGGCGTCCGCCCCGGCGCCCGGCGCGATGTTGAAGGCAGCCCCACCCGTGACGAGCGTGGACTTGAGATAGGTGATACCGCCCGCGACGAGTTCACTGTCCCCTTGGCCGGAAGCAACAAGCGCCTGAACGATCATCGAAGTCGTGTTGCTATCGGCGTTGGCCGCCTCGGTGGTACCGTCGTAGGCCCAGCCGCCATTATCAGCCTGGCTCGTGGCCAACACAGCGAATACTGATGCGGGGATCTCCTTGCCCGTGGCGGAAAAAGCCAGCATCGTCAGGGCCGTGTCGTACAAGCCGGTCCCGTAGAACCCGGTGTCGGCATTCAGCCCGTGCTCCAGGATGAGCAGGGGGCTGACGTTGGCGAAGTCGTTCGGATCTTGTCCAGCGGCAATCAGGCCAAGTGCAAGCTTCGCGGCCTGCCCAACACCGGTCTGCACATAGACGAGCGAAATGTCTCCGCTTGCGAGATATCCAACCGCGGAATCGATCGATGAACCAACATCGACCCCAGCCTCTTTGGCAGCGACGAGTGCCATGATCGCGTCGACGGTCGTGCCGGCATCGGCCTTGCCCGAGAACCCGACAAAACTTCCATCGGCGGCCTGCTGAGACACAAGCCAGTCGGCTGCTCCTGAGATCCCACCGCTTCCGGTTGCCGGCGATGCGGCTGGTGTCGACTGCGCAAGAACACTTGCCTGCAATGCAGGAAGACCAGCCAATGCCAAGGCAAACATCAATCCCACGACAAACATCACCGAGCGTGCCGAGCGTGCCGAGCGTGCCGAGCGTATGGTTCGCTTCACGTTGTACTCTCCCCTGAATAATCCAATCGCCATCCGCGCACCTTGCCGGAATCGAACACAAAAAAACCCCGCCCCCTTTAAGGAGCGGGAACGTATTCCCCGAAGCACGTCGATCCTGACGGAAAACCGCCGATCTCATGGTCAGACGCGCAGGGATCGGAATCTCCGCGCATCGTTTCATATCCTGCTGCTTCGCCCGGAACGATCGATCGACACGATCGATCATTGTCCCGGGAGTCCTCCTCCCTCTATCGCGAAGGGATTCAGTCCTGCTCGACCAGGCGATCTGACTCGACGGGTGACCTTGTCGATCGACGACGTCATACAGCTGCGCGACAGTGCCGGATTCTCACCGGCTTCTTCTGGCATGGGCGATCCGGAGAAGAGTGTCCGGATCAGGAGCAGGAATCTGTGTCTCAAGGTTGTCGCAAGCGGCCCGTATGAGCGCGCACTCCCGAACACCGGTATGGTCCCATTGTCCTGTCGTTGCTGTCAATCCTGCACTCGGTCGGCTTTTACCCAGCGGCGTCGAGATATCTCCCGCGCATCATCTCTTGACAGATATTTTGTCGGGATAGCTCACGTGGATTCGACGGCATCCGGATAGACCGGCGGTCGCATCACGATCACCCCACGCTCTGGCGCGACCTCCATCACGAATTGCGGGTGGTTTGGGACCAGCAGGTCCTCGCCACCTTCCGGCCGCTCGATCACGAGAACGTCATGGGCACCGGTTTCCATCAGGTCGGTCACGGTCCCGAGCTCGTGGCCAGCTTCGTCAAGCGCGCGCAACCCAATCAGCTGAAACAGGAAGTACTCCCCCTCCGCCAGTGGCCGGGCATCGCTTCCCGCGATCTTGAGCGTCAATCCGCCCATGGCCTTGGCTCGCTCGGGAGTTGTCACCCCTTCGAGTCGAATCAGGGCATGTTCACCATGGGGTCGATACGCCAACAGCTTGAGCGGCGTCGGATCATCTCCGAGATAGACCTGAGTAATGGTTTGCAGATGCTCCGGTGTGTCGGTCAGCAATCGGAGTTTGATCTCGCCCGTGACCCCATGGCTCCCGGCAAGACGCCCAACCGACAACCGCACGTTGTCGAGCGACGTATCCGGTTGCGGCCCCTTGGTCTCGATCAGCTTCTTTCCGACAGCGGGTTTGCGTTGCCTCGGATTGGCGGTAGGCCGGTCAGACACCCGCTTCGGCCTACTGGTGAACGGCGCTGATTTTTCCGTGCTTCCAGGTTCATCTTCGCTCATGACTTTTCGATCCCTTGGTATTCATGAAACAAAACAGCGCGCAGAACGCCTCTACGGCATCTGCACGCTGCAATGTGCTCGTCCATGCGGACGTGCGCGGACCACGACGACACTCAGACCTGACGTTCGGTCTTGCCTTCGATATCGAGACTGACTCGCACGTGATGCCGGGAACCGGCGATCATCAGTGCGGTTCGCATTGCCTTGGCAATCCGGCCACCACGACCAATCACCTTGCCCAGATCGTCCTGAGGAACGTGTACGGTGATCTGAACGACCGCGCCCTGCTGATCGACATCGATATCGACGACCGTTGGATCGTCGACAAGATTCTCGACTAGATAGACGATCAGCCCTCGCAACGACTCTGCAACCGAACCCGGTTCGTCCGCCGCAGAGTCGGCCACGTCCTGCTCGCCGAATTCGCGATCGGGAACGTCATTCGCCTCCAGGGCCACAGAAACGTCGGCATCTGTGTCGATCACCGTGTCGCGGTCGTCCACGTCGCTCACGCCTTGGCTTCGGCAGCCAGAGCCGCCTCGACCTTGCCGCTGGCGTTGGTCACACCGGCACGCTTGAGCAGACCGGCAACGGTTTCGGTCGGCTGGGCGCCAACACTCAACCAGTAACGAGCACGGTCGTCCTTGACAAACACGGTTGCTGGCTCGGTCAGTGGGTTGTAGTGACCGACAATCTCAATAAATCGCCCGTCTCGAGGCGAGCTCTGCTCGGCTACCACGATTCGGTAGAAAGGACGCTTCTTGGAACCCATGCGGCGAAGTCGCAACTTGATCACGTAATTCTCCCGGATTGAAACGCCGTCAGGTGCATCGACACCCCGCGTGTGATGTGTTCATTGCATGCGATATTGCGATATTATGGAAACCCGCCCCGAATCGCCACTGGTATCAGTGGCAATTGCGCGTGTCTTCTGGAATGAGCGAGGTGGGCGGCACTACGACCCACTCTGACCGTCCGCAAGGCGATCCCGGCCCTACCAGAATCTGGCGAGGACCGGCGCAAATCCCTTGACCATGCAGCGGTCGTTGCGTGCTCGTTCCAGATCCGAATCCAAATCCGTTCCGGAAAAAACGCATGGCACAACCACCGCCCGTGGCGGCTTCACTGAGGGAATGTACCACATGTGGGCAGCTGGAGTCAGGGAATCGAGCGACCACACCAACGTATCTCACCGGTGACGTCGATCATCCAGCGTGAACCAGGTGCGTGAACAATCTCTGGCAAGACGGCAAGTCCGCCCCGTCCGTCCCCGAGCGCGGGATGCACGCCCGCATCAGCAAAAGCCTGACTCGTCTCAGCACCTCTACAGGTGTACGTACATATAATACGGCTATAGGACTATTCTGCTTGTGTATCGTAAGGCTATCGATGCGGTCGACATGCATGACATGGGGATTGTGAACCTATTGCTAACGGTCTCTTTGGTTGGTACGATAGATATATGAACATGTGTGGTTCGGACGGTCTTGTCCAGGAATAACGAGATGCGCCATCGTCCCATCCAGTCCCCACCAGCATCTATCCATCGCCTATCGTCCAGTGGACCCGTGCATCAGCGCGTTCTTTCACAAGAAGGGAATTCTGCTCCTATGTCCTCCGTGCCCAAGTCTGAGGTTCGTGAACTTCGTCCAAGCATCATCATCGCGGAGGCCCTCGTCGATCGGCATGGACCGACCGAGATCGTCGATCGCGCCCGCGAGCTTGGCTTCTCACACAACCTGACCGAGGCCGTAGTCGCCGCATGTTGCCGTTCCTCTAAATCGTCCAAGTCACTTGCCCAGACCACCGTCGTCCGACCGGTATCGCAGACCATTTCGTCCTGACCTTTCAACGCTGCGAGCGCGTCAAGCCGGATCAATTCGTTCCACATACCAAAACAGGGAAGCTAGTGCTTCCCTGTTTTGGTGCATTCCCCATAAAATCACCGCTTCAGAAACCGGTTCTCGCGCTCTTTACCGATGCCTAGCCGGCTGGCACGCAGTCAAGCCCATCTAAGGGCGCGTCATTATCGGGTCGTGATCGATCATGTCGCGATCTCGGCTGAAGGTGCGAATGTGCGAAAGTGCGGTCGTGATCGAATGCCGTCGGGGAAAATGGTCTTTCGCCCCCACCTGCAACCGTCCCTGGTCTGTTGCTCGTCGAGCCGCAGCCAGCGTAGGAGAGGTACGTCTGATTGCTCGAGCCGCATTCCCGCGTGACAGACGCCTGTCACAGACGCCTGTCTTGGATCGGACATTGCGGCATCATTGAATGCGAGAAGCCTCCATGCATATGCGGGCACCCTCGGCGGACAGACGACGATTTGACCTGAAAGGCAGCTCTCGAACATGACTTCCAACGACACGTGGGCAACCACGGATACGCTTCGTCATCTGATCGCGTTCGGCTACAAGCTGACTGAAGCGATCGACAAGGATGTCTCGACAAGCCTGAGCGTAACCGATTCCGAGGAAAGCATCCGTGACGGGAGCCTCTTTCTCCTCCTTGAGGCGCGCGTTGGCGAGAACGTCGACTTCACTGTTTTCGACGACCATGCGCGGGAACTTCTCGCGGCGGCGCTTCACGAGCGCGCAGGAACCGGGCAGCAGGAGCACCAGACGAGCATCCAGCGCAATGGACTGTGTGCCCTGTTGGCGCTCACACTATCGGCGATTGGCTACATCAGCGCGAGTGCCTTGTAGTCAGAGCGAACTGAACGCAGCGCTCCCCGTCAATGCTGATTTGGCGGGGAGCGCTGCGCGCGTGGTGGCCTGCAGACTCGACACGAAGGTGGTTCACCTGCTACACGCTGGAGCGTGTCGACGTCGAGTCGTGGTCACGATTTGCGTAGTTTGGCTATCTGCATCCCGACGAGGCCGCCCAGCGCGGCCACGATCAGGATGCCTCCCACCACGACCACCGCCGTGTTTTCCACGGACAACAGAAGCCATACAAGCATCAGGATGAGAACCCCCTCGATCAGAAGATATCCTGCCATTCCGGCGGGTGACCGTGGCGCCGAAGAGGGTCCGGGTTTGCGGTTCATACGGTATAAAGTCCCCTTTCACATGCAGAATATCGTGCCGGCGTGTGATGCACCGCCGAGATGAGATTATCGCGGGCATCGTTCATGACGCGGCCTGCACGAGTCATCGTGACGCCTCAGGAGTGTCGTTCGTGTGGGACGAACCGCTCCACATAGGTACGATATCCTTCGATCTCGGCGTCGACACGAGCGTCGTCCCAGCCCAGGGTGGATTGGGCCGCTCGCGCGGAGGCGGCGACCGATTCAAGACCAGAGTCGTCACCATAGCCAATCATCGCTCGCCGCATCAGTGCGTCCGTAAGCGTCGTGGCGTACTCGTCGGTGAAGGCGAACACAACCATCGCTCCGATCGCGCCCGTCGCCTCGCTCACGACCGCTCGCAGACCCGGTTGCCTTTCCGCCAGCGCAATCACCTCGCGACCCCGGATACCGTAAACCTTGAGCAGCAGTTCGACCGTCCGCGGTTCACACCATTCCGGGGCGTGCCGGCGAAATTGCTCGGCTAACTGGCCAAACCGCGCAACGGCTCCCGGCAACGGCGTAGTCCCGGTTCGTGACGCTGGTGTCGAGCGATCCAGCTTCTTCGCAGCCGCGTCCACGACTTCCTCGGCGAGACTCCGATACGTCGTCAGCTTGCCCCCGATGATGGAGATCAGGCCAGCATATTGCGGCTCATGATCGTGGATGATGTGCCGTCGCGTGATGTTGCCCTCCTTCCCGGCGGGCGCATACGGAAGCGGCCGCAATCCGGCGTAGGCGTATCGCACGTGGCCGCGCCCGAGGTCCGCCTCCGGGATCGCAAGATTCGTTTCGGTCAGCAGGTAGGCGATTTCGTCCTCGGTAGGAACGATCTTGTCGAGATCGCCGTCATACCGCACGTCGGTGGTGCCGATCAGGTAAAGGCCATTCCATGGAATGATGAAGTAGGGACGACCATCCTGCCGCGCCTCGATATAGAGCACGTCGTGCGGTGCGCCCGGGAACGGATCTACCACGATGTGACTGCCCTTCGTCCCGCCCACAAGGCGCTCACCGCGCGACTCGATACCGGATTCGGAGAGCACGCGATCGACCCATGAGCCGGTTACGTTGATCGTCACCTTTGCGCGAACGACCGTCTTCGCGCCGGTCATCTCGTCGACCAGTTCGACGCCGCGGACAACACCTGCCTCGATCACCAGGCGATTCACGCGTGCGTAGGTCTGGAGCACGGCGCCGTTGCCAATTGCATCCAGCACGTTCTCGACGACGAGGCGCTCCGAAAACTCCACTTGCGCATCGTAATAGCGGGCGGCAGCCTTCAGTCCATCGGGATTCAGTCCGGGCTCGTGGGCGAGCGCACCTTCCCTGCTGTACATCCGATGTCGTGGCAAGGACTTGTCGAACGAGAGCACGTCGTAGGCGATCATGCCGAGCCTGATCAGCAATGGCCCGCGCTGTTGCCCTGCGTAGATAGGGAGCGTCAGTGGCAGTGGCTTCACGAGGTGGGGAGCCACCTGCAGGAGGAGCTCGCGTTCCCGCAACGATTCACGCACGAGCCCGATCTCGCCGTGTTCGAGGTAGCGCAACCCGCCGTGGATGAGCCGGCTCGACCAGCTCGACGTACCAGCCGAGACATCTCCCTTATCGACCAACAGCACGCTCAGACCCCGCATCGCCGCATCCCGCGCGATCCCGGCGCCATTTATTCCAGCTCCAAGAACGACCGTGTCGAACACGGTCGCGTCGAGACGATCAATCCCCTGATTTGCCACGAAGTTGTTCCCTTTGACTGCCATGGCAGGCGCCTCGGCCGACCCTGATGCGCGTATGCCTCATTCATTGTAGGCTGCGCAAGCGACGAACTTCCCCGCCCGAGGTCCGTATTTCCCGATCGAACGGGCGGAAGGTCGTCGGGTTGCAAGTGACAACCCCTCGTTCCGCCGCTATCATGATTCCGATTTGTTCCCGCACGATACCCGACGGTTCTGACCGTGAAGAGCAACGCAACAGCGACCTATCCCGCGTCGACCTCACCATGCAAGGAGCAACACGTTTCATGGCTGGACCCCGCATCACCCTCGTCGGCGCAGGCAGTACCGTATTCGCGAAGAATCTGATCGGCGACATCCTCAGCTATCCCGAGTTGTCTGGAAGCACGATCGCGTTATTCGATATCGACGAGGAGCGCCTCAAAACCTCCGAGATCATGGCCAACAAGCTGGCTTCCTCGGTCAACGCACCCGCCATTATCGAGGCCACGACGGATCGTCGCAAGGCATTGGCCGGCGCTGATTATGTCATTAGCATGATCCAGGTCGCCGGATTCCGACCGGGCACCGTGATCGACTTCGAGATTCCGAAGAAGTACGGACTTCGTCAGACGATCGCCGATACGCTCGGCATCGGCGGCATCTTCCGGGCGCTTCGTACGATTCCGGTGTTGATCGACGTCGCGAAGGAGATGGAAGAAGTCTGCCCGGATGCCCTCTTCCTCAATTACGTAAACCCGATGGCGATGAACTGCTGGGCCCTGTCCCGCGCGAGCACGATATCGACCGTCGGTCTTTGCCATTCGGTGCAGGGAACCGCCGGTGAGCTGGCACGCGATCTCCAGATACCGGTCGAGGACATCAACTATCTTGCCGCCGGCATCAATCATTACGCGTTTTATCTGAAGTTCGAGCGGGACGGCATGGATCTCTACCCCGAACTCAACAAGGTGCTGGCCGAAGGACGCGCCCCGGAGGAAAATCTCGTTCGCTACGAGATGCTCGAGCGTACCGGGTATTTCGTGACCGAATCCAGCGAACACTTCTGTGAATATGGCCCGTGGTTCATCAAGCGCGACCGCCCGGATCTGATCGAGAAGTTCAACATTCCGCTGGATGAATACATCCGCCGCTGTGAGGTCCAACTCGAAAAGTGGGGCAAGATGCGCGCAGAGTACGAGGGCGGGGCCCCTATCGAGCATAAGCGCTCACACGAATATGCCTCACGCATCATAGTCGGTCATCAGACCGGGGCACCGGAAGTAATCTATGGCAACGTCCCTAACCACGGCCTGATCGACAACCTCCCAGAGGGATGCTGCGTTGAGGTTCCGATCCTGGTCGACCGGAACGGCCTCCAGCCGACGGCCATCGGAGCACTTCCGATCCATCTGGCCGCGATGATGCAAACCAACATCAATGTGCAGGCATTGACCGTGGAAGCCGCCATCACGCACAAGCGCGAGCACATCTACCATGCCGCGATGCTCGATCCACATACGTCCGCCGAGCTCGATCTCGATCAGATCTGGCATCTCGTCGATGATCTGATCGAAGCGCACGGAGATTGGTTGCCTGCCTACGAATAGAACATGTCCCCAGTCAAAGCGATTCAGGAGTTCATGCGCATGTCCGAGACGGTCGTCGCCGTATCACAAACATCGATTCGCATTCGGCCCGCGACTGAACGTGACACGAGTTTCATCGAGGAACTCTACGAGCGCGTGGAAACAACCGGCGCTCCCGCCTGGCATCTCGTCGGAGATGATGTCGTCCACAGCACCCACTGGCTTCCCGCGGTGCTCGCCGGCCAGGCCGAGGATCAGGTGCTGCTTGTTGCCGAGACCCCTGAAGGGACTCGACTTGGCTATACATGGGTCGTCACGCTTACCGATTTCGACATGACATCGCCCCACGGTCATATCGCGAATGTCGGCGTGGCAATTGGTGCCGAGGGACAAGGAGTGGGATCACTCCTTGTCCAGGCGGGAGAAGACTGGTGCAGATCGAGGGGCCTTACCGAAGTCACGCTTCACGTCTATATGGACAACGAACGTGCGCATCGTCTGTATGACCGCCTCGGATTCCAGGACCAGTGGTACCAGATGCGCAAGGGTCTCGATTAGATCGCGCGGAGCGGTTGCAGCGCATGGGCCCAGCGCTGCAACTCGCCAAACATCGCCGTGGCCTGACTCGAAAGGGATTCGTTCGGAGCGAAGAGCCCCTCGTCGGTGATGTACTGCGTATAGATAGGGATCGCCACGGCCTCGCTCAGCGGCACGATCTTGAGCGTGGTCAGTACCTGCTTGATCATCTGCGCCGCACGGAGCCCACCGGAAACGCCACCATAGCTCACCAGTCCCGCCGGCTTGTATGCCCATTCCTGGAAGAGATAGTCGATCGCGTTCTTGAGTGGTGCCGTGAATCCGAAGTTGTATTCCGGCATCACGATCACGAACGCGTCAAGTGCCGCGATGCGCTCACTCCACTCGATCGTGTGCGCGTGGGCGTACTGTCGAAGACGGGGATGGCTTGGCTCATCCATCATCGGCAGGTCGATCTCCGCGAGATCGAGAACGTCAACCTCGAACCCGCCGTTGGCGCGCGCGGCAGCGGCTATCCATTGGCCGATTGGCAGTCCTGCCCGCCCCGGACGAGTGCTCGCGATAATGATCCCAAGTCGTATCGGTGGGACGCTGTCCTGTAAGGTTATCAAGGGAATCTTTCATCGAAGGCGTATTCGGACACCAAATCGTATCCGCTACGATGACTATACTTACGAATGATTAGAAAGTCAAAATGGGATTTACGTCGTCGAAAGAGAACGGCGAATCGCTTCCCGCCACTGCGCATAACGCTGCTCTCGCACTTCCTCCGAAACGCCTGGCTCGAAACGGCGATCGACCTTCCAGGTGGCGCGAAGTTCTTCCCGGTTCCGCCATACGCCCGTTGCGAGTCCAGCCAGAAACGCAGCGCCGCGCACAGTTGTCTCCACCACTTTTGGCCGCACGACTGGCACACCCAGGATGTCGGCCTGGATCTGCATGAGCAGGTCGTTCTGAACCGCTCCCCCATCGACACGCAGTTCATCCAGCCGGATTCCGGCATCTGCCTGCATCGCGTCCAGAACGTCACGGCTCTGAAACGCGATCGCCTCCAGCGTTGCCCGCGCGATGTGCGCGGCGGAGGTACCTCTCGTCAGACCACTGATGACCCCGCGCGCATCTGGATCCCAGAATGGCGCACCCAGACCGGAAAGCGCTGGCACGAACGAGACCCCACCGCTATCTTCGACCGACGCCGCCAGCGCCTGAACGTCGGAAGCCTTCGCTATGATTCCCAATCCATCACGCAACCATTGGACAGCCGCTCCGGTCACGAACACTGCCCCCTCCAGGGCGTATTCGATCTCGCCATCGATTCCCCAGGCGATCGTGCTGAGGAGTTTGTGACTGGAGACAGTCACCTCGGCACCCGTCTGCATCAGCAAGAACGATCCGGTGCCATAGGTGTTCTTCGCTTCTCCCGGCTCGAAGCATGTCTGACCAAAGAGCGCGGATTGCTGATCCCCCGCGACCCCTGAAATAGGGATCGATCGGCCGAAAAGCGTCGGCGCCGTTGTTGTCAGTACCTCGGAATTCCCTCGCACCCCTGGCAGGATCGCCGCCGGAATCTGGAGGTCGTCGAGCAACGTCCTTGACCAGACGCACTCCCTGATATCGAACAGCATCGTTCGCGATGCGTTCGAATAGTCGGTGACATGTGTCTTTCCACCAGAGAGGTTCCAGATCAGCCAGGTATCGATCGTGCCGAAGCAGATCTCCCCGGCGATCGCGCGTTGGTGAAGCGCTTCATCCTGTTGAAACAGCCACGCAATCTTGGTCGCCGAGAAATAGGCGTCAGGAACGAGCCCGGTTATTCGCCGATACGTCTCCGCCATCCCTCGCTGGACGATCTCGGCAACGAGTGGTGCCGTCTGCCGGCTTTGCCAGACGATCGCTGGCGCGACAGGCACGCCAGTCTCTCGATCCCACAAAACAGTCGTCTCACGCTGATTGGTGATCCCGATGCCCGCGATCTGCCCGACATCTATTGCCGTTTCGGCCAGCAGTCGCCGCGTCACATCGAGCGTCACCTCCCAGATGTGCTCGGCATCCTGATTCACCCAGCCGGGATGCGGATAGATCTGCGTAATCTCCCGCTGCACGCTTGCAACCGCGTTGCCGGTCCCATCGAAGAGAACTGCCCGGCTTGATGTGGTTCCCTGATCGATCGCGAGGATCAACGTCTCCGCCGGCATGGTGGATTTCGTCCTTTTGCGCTGGTTCAGCCAGATAACCGCCCGGCATCCGATGCCTGGTATCCTACCAAACCGCCGTGCTTCGCGGAATTAAGAACTGGTAACAATATGGGAAGCTGCTTGGATGTATGACCTTTCCTACAATCTGAACGAACCGGATGACGTGCACACGATGATGCAGAAGGCGGTCGGCATGCGTCCGATAACCGTCGTCGAGATGGATGGCGGGATGGTGGCCAAGGTCTCTCGCGTCGACGTTCGCGACGGCACGACAATGGTTGCCAAACACGATCCCGGCGCCGATGCCCACCTCGAGATCGAAGCGGAGATGTTGCGAAATCTCCGCACACCCGATGTCATTCGCGTTCCTGACGTCTATTTCGAATCACGTCACCTGCTCGTTCAGGAATTCATTGCCGGCGCCCACCTCGAGCCTGCGACGCGCGAAGACGCCTGCCGGAAACTCGCCGCGGTGCATGAGGTAACCCTTCCGAAAGCGGGGCTCAGAAGTACCACCCTTGATGGCTGGATCGAAATCCCGAGTCGGTGGACGGATTCGTGGATCGAGTTCTTCGACGATCACCGATTGCGGTTTGCCGCCGACGCCGCGCTGGCGGCCTGCAATCTTTCCGTCCAGCATTGGGACCGCGCCCAACTGCTTGCCTTGCGCCTGGGCGATCTGCTGGTAGAGGCCGAATCGTTGCTCGCTTCTGCATGGTGACGTTTGGGCCACGAACGTGCTCTCGATAGATATTGAAGTCTCGGGGTTCATCGATCCCTCGACCTGTTACGGCGATCCGGAGTTTGAATTGGCCCACATGTCGCTTTTCGGCGGCTTCGATGACGACAATTTGAAGAGCTACGCGAAGCTGCGACCGCTCCCAGCCGAGTTCTGCTCGACACGGCGATATGTGTATGCAAGCTACCCGGCGTTGATGCATGTGTTCTACTTCGGAGATCGTTATGTCCCTCTGCTTGAAAAGATTTTCATCAACGCCGGGGTCTAGTGGTCTGTCACGGAAGAAACGCTGGGCACGGCGCACACGATCCCGGGCGGTGCCCGATGTGCCGCTTCGCAGCACGGCACCCATCGACCGCAGCTGCGAAGGGTGCAGCTACGGGTTTCCTGAACAAGACGCAGTTGCCAGCGAAACACGCGTGACGGTCCATTAGTGGTCTGTCAGCCATCATTCTCCGGGATCGGCCTCTCGGGAGGGAACGGCTTGATGCCGTTCCAATCGGGCACAGCCCGATAATGCCACGTCGGCGCATCATGCGGATGAACCTCGAGCGTCGGGGGCGATTCTCCGGGGGCGACCACATGACGGAACGGCACGAGGCCGTTCCCCGTGAAATCCGGCGATTCGAGGGAACGACCGAACCGCGTAGATGCGGCCTTCGCAGCTGCGGTCGATGGCCGCCGTGTCGCGAAGCGGCACATCGGGCGAAGCCCGATATCATCCTAGCCCATTCAAAGAGGACGAGGCGCGACAAATGTCGCGCCTCGTCCTTTGGTTGCAGGAGCCGTATCGTTCCTGACTGCATCAGCCCGCTGGCGTCACCCGGCGGACGGGGTAGCCGAGTGCTCAGGAGACGTCTTGGGCGTTGGGGTCACCACCGGTGCCGGTGTTTCAACCGGTGCTGGCGTGGCAGGCGTCCCGCTCTGCTGATCGTTCCACAGCAGGCGCGTATCCCACGTCTGCCACATCTTGTTCGGACGATACCCCTGGATATGCTCGCGAACAAGCACCAGATCGTTGGGAAATCCGAACCACAAACCGAAAAGATCCTTGTCAGCCGCATCCTGCAACGACTTCAATGCATCGGTCATTGCCGGAATTTCGTACGCCGTCAGCCACGCCGCGATCGCCTTGTCGACCGTCGGGTCGGAGTAGGCACCGGCGTTCCAGCCTGAACTATTCGTGCGGACGTCCCAGCTCGACCCGTAGAGATCGATCTCCGCAAACGCGGGATATTGCGTCAGGGAGAAGGCCACCAGATCGAACTGATGGTCCGAAACCCACCGTGAGGTGAACGCGTCGGGATCGAGTTTCTGAATCGTCAACCGTGCGCCGATCTCGGTCAGGTTCGCATTCAGACCGTCAAGGAGCGCGAGATATTCCGGGCGCTCGGCCGCGCTCACGATGCAGTACAGGTCGAGCTTGTTTCCGTTCGCATCCTCGAGCAGTCCATCCCCATCGACGTCCGACCAGCCACCGTCCTTGAGTACTTTCCTGGCCTTTGTGACATCCCGGGTCGGATTCTTGAGACCGTCGTCGTGTGCCCACGGCTGCGTGATTGTCCCCGCCTTGTCGGCCGCGATGAAGCCGTGAAAGACGTCCTTGGCATAGCCTGCGCGATCGATGGCCAATGTCAGCGCCTGTCGCAGCGCGGGATCCTTCATCATGTCGACGGTCGCGTTGGCCGGGTTGTTGAAATTGAACGATGCGAAGAAGACCGTCGGTGCGTCGGCCACGAACAGAGTACCGTGCTCCTGCATCAGCCCCATCGCCTCATCCGGAGAAATCGGGAACAGGACATCAACCTTGCCCGCCTTCCAGGCCTTGAGGCGGGCGGCGTGGTCGTCCTCGACCGTCAGCACCAAACGGTCGGCATACGGTCGGCCATCCCAGTAGGAATCGTTGGCTTTGAATGTAATCGCCCCTTTGCCGATTTTGTCGATCTGCCAGGGACCGGTGCCGATCGGCGTATTCTTGCTCCAGTCGACCGTACTCAATGTTTGATCGGGCGCGGTCTGGGCATCCCACGTCTTCGCATACTGGGCATGTTGGAAGATCGGCAATGTACAGGCATTGAACACGAACGCACCGTCGATATCGTCGAACGTGATGCGTACGGTCTGCTTGCCATCGGCCTTGATGGTGTCGACGGCCGAGAAGATCGTCGAGGAGACACTGTTGAAATCGTTCTGGTACGCCTCGAACGAGAAAACGACATCGTCAGACGTGAAGGCGGTTCCATCGTGCCACGTCACCCCCTTGCGGAGAGTGATTGCCAGTTCCTTGCCGGCCGCACCCCATTTCCACGATTCCGCCAGTCCGGGCTTCGGCTCCATCGTCACTTCATCGGCCAACACAAGCGGATCGAGATAGCTTATAGGGATCTGGAAATCCTGTTGGAATGTTGTGGGATTGAAATCACCCACGTTGGTGCTCCCCACGAACAGGTGAAGTTTGCCACCCGCTTTTGGTTGTCCATTGGGCGCCGGACGCTGATCTGTCACGATCTCAAGCACAGGCAGGGGCACCGGCGTCCCGGCCGGAGTGGCAGCCGGCGTCGCTGCCGCTGGCGTCCCATTCGCCTCCGGGGTCGAACCTGCTCCTGACGGGGTCGACTGGTTGCGGGCATGCGACCCGGCGACCGCCACCGTCAGGCCGAGACCTGCAATTGCCGCGCCGCTTACCAACGCTCGCCGCGATGTTCGTCCTGCCAACGCACATGCCTTCAGTCCGGATTCAATCACACCCTCAGACCGCTGATCGACGGTCTCAGAAGTCGGTTCTCGATCACTCATTGCACTCGCACTCTGTTGTTACACAACCAAAAGATTCGAACCACAGCGAACTGGTCGCGGCCACGGTCAATTTCCAGGTCTTCGAAGGAGTGGACACGCTGTTCCCGCATGTCACATCAGTTCACGACACCATACAACATCCGTACGGACACGGGTCCACTTTGGTTTGGGCTCCGGCAGGGAATCATCTGCTGAGAAGTCCCGAGATCGCCTGCTGGAGAAACCACACTCCGAATCCCATCACGATGATGCCGCTTGCACCTGTGATCCAGCGCATGCCCTCGCCAGTCACGAATCGCTGGGAAACCTGCGCCAGCACGGACAGACTTGTCACCCAGCACAGAATGCCCAGAAAGACTCCGGCGACAAGCACCGGTGCACCAACTGTGCCGACGCGATTGACTGCATCTGCCACCAGTCCGGCACCCACCGAAAGCCAGTAGACAATTCCCATGGGATTGAATGCGGCCATCAGGAACCCGGTGACATAGCTTTTGCGCCCGGACGACGTCACGGCGCTTCGCGCGTCGACCACGCCGCCCTTCACTGCCTTCCGCACGCTCCCCCATCCCACATAACCCAGCATCAGCGCGCCAGCCAGAAAAAGCGGGACCCGAACTCCAGGCCGGTCGGCGAGCGGAGTCAGTCCGCTCACAACCAGCGCTGCATAGACGGTGTCGGCACTCAAGGCCCCCAAACCCAGGTACCAGCCACTCCGAAACCCGGAACGAATGCTTCGTAGGATGATCTCGATGTTGATCGGACCGATCGGAGCAGCAAGCACGACACCCACGGTCATGCCATACAGAATCAGACCAGCCACAGCGCCTCCACCCACGTCAACCCGCTCCTTTATTCACACAGACAGTTGTGGTGTTCGAGATTGTGCGAGTGTAGCCGCTCGGCCCCAATCGATCGTCCTGTTGGAGAAGGGTTTGGAAACTCCAGGAACGATACCCAGTCGCTCTGACTGGGTATACTCCGAAGAAGGATTCCGAAGACGCGCCGCCGAGAAAAATGGGCACAGACCGTTCCGCATCATCGACATCAGATGATGCACAGATACGCCGACCGGGAGGAAACCGATGGTGGATGGACAAGGGCGCGATCGGGCGTCCAACGAAACCAACGAGCATGGGGATGCGCCGACTGATGAGCAGCCAACCCAAAGATTCGTCCCTCGCTCGCCGCTGGAGGATCTGCCGATTCGCCCGACTCCTCCGGTGCCAAATCCGGTGCCGCCTGTAGAGGACGAAACTGTGGTCCCATCGTCGAGCGAGAACGAGGCGGCCGACGTGATCTCGCTTCCCGCGCATAGCGAGGACTTGGTCGACGAAGCGCCGGGTGCCCAGGTAGCAGACGCATCGGCATCCCCGGGAGCGGCGGAACCGGCAGCTGGGGCGGCGGCGGCGCGAGTTGTCGAAATGACAGAGGTACCCATCAAACCGGCAGGTGAGGCGGCGAACTGGCTGGATCGAATCCGGACCGCTACCCATCGATCGCCCGAGCCTGCAGGGGAGTCCAATGAATCGGCTGGAGGCGACGAGGGCACGCTGTCCACCCTTGCCGACCCCGCTGATCCTGTCGAATCCGACATCGAGGCGGAGACAGACACAACTCCTTCGTCGAGTGCGAACACTGCGGAAGAGACGCCTGCTGACTTGGGCGAACCAACCGAGACGATCGTCACACTCGGCCCCGACGACGATCGGCAGCGCGCAGACACCGTTAATTTGGAGTCGATCGTCTGTCCCGTGTGCGGTCACCACACAGACGCACTCAGGTTCTGCGGGTACTGCGGTTCCCGGTTAGGTGCCACCAGCCGGTCGCCTGGCAAGGGCAATCCACGCCTGGAAAAGATCCACGACCGTATACGCACCTTTATCGATCCGACCTGGAGCGTCGCCTCCACCCTCCCACATGCGGTCACCCTCGGCATCGGCCTCGTTCTTGTCATGATCTCGCTGTTATCGAATAGTGGTGGCATGGCGCTTGTCGTCACCTGCGCGATCGTGCCCGTCCTGATCCTGCTCTCACTCAACCAGCGTGACGTGTTTGAAAGCGAATCCCCACTCGTACTTCTTGCCACGGCGGGAGCGGGAGGAGTCGCGGGAATTATCGTAGCCTGGCTGGGAGCGACCTTCGTCTCCGCCGGCTGGTTCGACACCGGCGTTCTGAACTTCGGTGCGGCAGGCTTCGGCGGCAGGTTCGCGGAAGGGGCCGGTGCGGCACCGTTTCTCGTCTGGCTAACCAACGGTATCCTGTTGCCGCTTGCCGGTTTGGCCGGCATCGTTGCCGCGCCGATCGCATTGCGCCGCTTCAACCGATACCGCAATGAAGTGATGGACGGAACGATCCTGGCCGGTGCCGGAGGCGCCGGCTTCGCAATCGGCAGTGCAATCGTCTTCTGGGCTCCGATCTTCGATCACCGTGGACCATCGATCGACGTGTCCGACTGGACCCTCACGGTGATTGGCATGGCAATCTTGCGTCCCATCGTGATCACGCTGGCTGGAGCGATGTTGGGTGCTGGCGTTTGGCGCTACATGAAGACACCACAGCGTCGTGTCCTGATCCTTCCAGCCGCCGGCAGCATCGGCGGCATGATCCTTCTCTACCTCGGATCGCTCTGGATTCAGCCGAGCGGCGGTGGGTTGTGGCCCGAGGTGCTGTGGCTCGGATTGATCGCGGTCGCGGTCTTCATTCTCTACAAGCTCGTCCTTACCTCGGCGATTACCGAGGATCGCAAGGCGTTTGGTACTGATGACACCCGCATTGTCTGCCCTCATTGTCACCGCATGACACTCGAGGGAGCATTCTGCTCCCGTTGTGGCAAACCGCTGCCGGAGGATAGCTCGACGACAGTGGGCGCAACAACAACCTGAGGCGACGCACGGTTCGACCCGCTGGTGATGCCTCTGTGCACGCATGGGAGTATCGATATTCTGGTTGGTTGGGTGGAGTAAGAGGAGCGCCGGTCCGGTGGTGTAACGGACCGGCGATATTGTCGCTGAAACATCCATCCAGGCCGCCGCCCTGGGAAAGGCAACGTCCCGAGCTGTCAGCGCTTGCGCTTTCGCGCCACTGACAGAACCCCGTCGAAGACCTCGCATCGCGCGAGGTTGCATCTGGATCAGGCGATCGATGTGGTGCATTCGATCGTCCCTAATCTGTATATCAGTAACCGGAGATGGTTGCTGACCGGGTTCTCGGAAAACTGGAAAGGATACGCCTTTCAACGCTTCCAGCCACCCATGCCGCCGGCAGAAAATTCGATTGCCCGAACCTTTGAAACATCCGGCGTGCCTTGTGATGCTTCAGTAACGTCAACTTACCCGTACGCTATGAAATTGTCAAGAAATATCGCATCGTCCGTACACGTGTCAGGGCCGGGTGATTCGGCCTGCTCGCGGCTCTCGTTGGGAGCCGCAATTTGCCCATCCGGGACCTGGCCCTGCGTCCCTATCTCACCGAGAGCGACGGCGCCCGAGGTGCGACCGGACACACGTGTCAGATCCACTCCACGCGCTCCGCTCGCCTGCGCTGGAGACGCAGACGTCCAAACAACATGCCCAGTCCCATCCAGCAGGAGCAAACCGGGCAACTGGCGCACACCAAATCCGCGCGCGATCTGCGACACGTCGTCAGAAATCGTCACGGTGTAGCCAGGACCCTCGGCAAGACACGATGCCGATTGCGGCGCAATGACGATGAGATGGACATTCGTTGTCAATGCCGCGCGCTGGTTATGCACCATCTCGTCCACATCCTCGCAATCCCCCGTCCTTTCACCAAGCAGGAGGACAACGGTAGGTTCGCCATCGGTGGTCGTGGGATTGAATCGGGCATGACGGCAACCGGTCATGTCGGCGTCGGAGGAAGGAATCACATGCCTCTCTCTGTCCATTCGATATCAGGGCCAGACCGTCGCAAGGCACGCTGCCTGCATCGTTTTGTCGACCGCTGACATCTCGGTTTGGGGACAAGTGCCAAAGCCGGGACTCATCCATTCGAACGGTACTTGCCTGTATCCCAGGACAAACACGTACCGACTTTGGAACGTCGAAGATCGCGCGTGTAGGGCGAGGATTGTGCAAGGCCCATACGCGCGATCGTGCGTCACCTTCACCGGGTTCGAACCACCACAGCGAGCAGCTTCCAATGACAGCCACTACCCTCATAACCTCGGTGTATCACCTCGAGATGATGGCCTCAGGGTGACAGATCGCCGTATGCGGGTCATCCCCGAAATTGCGTATTTCGCCGGTAGCGTGATCACGTATTCCTGACCGTCATCACTACGTAATCTTCAACCACGAAGGTTCATCGCCGTGAGAAATGTGCGCACCTGGTGCCCACAGTGCAGGCTGATTCTCCCGGAGAAGAGAATACGTTCGCGCCAGGATCACTTGTTGCAGACTTCGACGTGCGCCGGCGTTGGTACCGGACATTTGGGCGAAGCAAGATCCCGGATCGTGTCAGGGAGAATGATGCCTGCGTTTGCCCGCAGGCATCAAATCACGCCGAGATGTCGATGTCGACGTGGCCAGGACGGTTCCGTCAGCGTCAGGCGATGCTTGCGAAGATCTCTTCCGCAGCCACCTCGGGCATATGGACAACATCGGGGATGGCCGTCTGCTCATCTTCACACTCCTTGAGCGCATCGAGCATCGCTCGCGACAGCCGCACGATCTTCGCCAGTTCGGCAGGAGTGATCGTCTGGTAGCCGTCACTCAACGCGTTGTCCGGCTCCGGGTGCACTTCAAGGAAGAGGCCATCGGCACCGGCTGCGATCCCGGCCAGCGACATCGGCTTGACCAGGGAACGACGTCCTGTGCCGTGGCAGGGATCAACGATGATTGGAAGATGCGTGAGCTCCTTGATCCCTGGGATCACGTTGAGATCGAGATTGAATCTGAAGGTGCTGTCGAACGTCCGAATCCCCCGTTCGCAGAGGACGACATCGGCGGTCCCGTGCGCCATCAGGTATTCCGCGCTCATCAGCCATTCGTCCACCGTTGCCGAGAATCCACGCTTCAGCAAAACCGGTCTGCCGGCCGCTCCCACGCGTTTGAGCAGGGAGAAGTTGGACATGTTCCGTGTGCCAATCTGCAGCATGTCTGCATAGCTCGCAACAAGATCAACCTGATCGACCTCCATGACCTCGGTCACGACTGGCATGCCAGTCGCCTCCCGAGCGGCGGCAAGGTAGGTGAGGCCCTCCTCACCCAACCCCTGGAAGGAGTATGGTGACGTCCGCGGCTTGAATGCCCCGCCCCGCAGGATGCGGGCACCGGCGGCCTTCGCCGCGTGCGCGATCTCGATCAGGTTTTCCCGCGACTCGATCGAGCAGGGACCAGCCATCACGACGGGCGGTCCGTTACCGATCGCCACGTCACCAACCATCACCGTGCTTGGCGAGCGCGCTTCCAGGCTCGCCAACATGTACGGCTTGTGTACTGCCTGCACGCGGATCACTCCAGGCATCCGTGCAACGTCCGGCCCAAGCGTGCCACCAATCCCCACGACTTCACCACCTTGTCCATCCGCCAGGACCCGTGCCTTCAGGCCGCGTTCGATTGCTGCTGCCAGCAAACGCTGACGTGTGGATTCCGGAGCGTCCGGTGCAAGAGATATCAACATGTCCAGTGCCCATCCTTCTGTTCTGCATGTCTGATCGCGAACCGCATGTCCGCTCATCCGCAACTGGTTGCGATTCGATCTCTTCCGTGACTGCTACACGCGCCTGCCCATTTCCGGGCAAACAAAAAAACCGAGACATCTGTCTCGGCTCCCCCTCGGTCGTGCGTTCTGGTTTCATCGGTGACGATCAGTTACTGCGGACAGCCCTTTCGCCCCGCCAGCACGGCCGGGGGGTCGGTAAAATACCAGGAGTAATAAAACGAACGATTGCACGAATTTCCAGAGGAAACCATGGGAACCGTGAACTCTGCAACTGGTGGGTTGGTACATTCTTCTTTCATCACGTCAGCAGCGTATCGCGCGAAACGTATCGATGTCAAGCTCCCGATCAATTGAGCGAGTGAAGATGGCTCTCGGGGGCCCTCCTCGTAAACGCGTGCTTCGGCGTATTTCACAAGTAATTTCTTGTGAAAGGTCTCGACAAATGGCAGAAGTCTTGCGACAATGGCGGTGTTGGCAGAAATAGGGTGTCAGGCGATCCTTTTCGATCTGGCTCCGATTTTCGAAATCCGAAGATTCGATATTGGAGGTCTCTTCCTCATGGCACGTGAACTTTCCCCTCTTCCATATGCGTTCGATGCGCTCGAGCCGACCGTTGATGCCCTCACGATGGAGATCCATCACGATCGTCATCACCTTGCCTACGTCACGAATCTGAACAACGCGGTCGCAGGCACGGATCTCGATTCGGTCAGCTCCGAAGATCTGGTCAAGGACCTCTCGCAGGTTCCCGAGGAGAAGCGCGCTGCCGTGCGCAACAATGCCGGCGGCGATGTGAACCACACGTTCTTCTGGAAGTTGCTCGCCCCAGGCGGAGCATCTGCTCCGTCCGGTGCCCTTGCCGCTGCGATCAACGAGACCTTCGGTGGTGTCGATAGTCTCAAGGAAAAGGTCAACGCCGCTGGCGCTGCCCGCTTCGGCTCCGGTTGGACGTGGCTCGTCGTCGACGGTGGCAACCTCAAGGTTGTCAGCACCCCAAATCAGGACAGCCCGCTGAGCGATGGCCAGACCCCAGTGCTCGGCATTGATGTTTGGGAGCACGCCTACTACCTTAAGCATCAGAACAAGCGCCCGGCATACCTTGGCGCGATCTGGGACGTCATCAATTGGGACGTCGCCAGCGAGAATTTCGACAACGCGTAACCGACGCGTCGAATCGATTATCCGCGCCGCGCGAATCCAGGGACTGCGATCGATACGATCGCAGTCCCTTTTTTCATCTGTTTACCAGCGAATTTCGAGCACCTGCACGGGTTTCTGTGAACGCAACAGGCACCGGGAGTTCCAACCATGTCCCGCACCAGCGTTATGTCGCCTCTAAGTTGACGTGGAGTCACAGTCCGCGTACGGTTGAGTGACGTCGATGCCTTCTCGTTTTCGGGACTGGCATCCTGTGCACAACCCGTTCGACCCGGCGTGCAGCTGAATGCCGGCGGACGCAGGAGACACGCTCCCCGATGCCCACCCCATCTCCCGATCGCACGTCCCAGCCTCACGTCCTCGCAATCTCATGGTGGCGATCCCGCTCCCGCAGCACGGCCCTCTCGATCCTGCTTGGCAGCCTGCTCGCGATCGGTTCGATTCTGGGCGTCCTCGCCCAGGCACTCGGTCCTGCCGGACCATCACCGGCTCAGGGACATGCGTCAGTCATTGCCCATGGAATCGCTCACTCCCCGGATAGCGTCGCGCGTTGGCGTGTTTTCACCACGAGTGCGACAGCTGGCGGTAAAGCCACGGAATTCGCCACGTCCTCGTTCATCTTCGCTGCGGGGAATCCGCTGCTCGTCTCGGAACCCGCTACGGGGTACCGTCAGCGTCTTGCCGCGGGCGAGGGAATGTTTGTCAACAGCGGCCAGACCATCGCAATCGAGCCATTCGGCGCTCCGGAGATCTACTACGTCATCGAAGTTGGGCCGGGAAACGCCTCACTCCCCGCGCCAGCACTCTTTGTCAGCGATGGATTCAAGGCTGATGGACGCGATCACGACCTGTCACTGGTGCGTGATGTGTTAGGCGAGAACGAGAAGGGTGATATTGCCGGTGGTGCGATGCCGACGCTCATCCTCGTCTTGAACGGTTCCCTCGGCGTCGCGGCCCGTGGCGAAGATGCGCAGGTGTTGCCGTCGGGTCGAATCGGGATCTTCGAGGGCGAACTCGCGCTCGCCGGTCAGTCCGCTGGAACGACGTATATCGCCGCGCACGTCGGAGCCACGATCCCCTTCGCATCGACCCCGGGTGCCTCTCCAACCGTGCAGGCGACTCCGGTGCCGGTCAAGACCCCAACCCCAGCACCGACTCCAACGCCGGCGACGGTCGCAACCGCTACAGCGGCACCAACAAAGGTCGCGCCACCGACACCTCTCGGGACGCCAACGCCCTCCCCGGTATCGACTGCGGATGATGACAACGATGGATTGACCAACGTCGAGGAGGCAGCGCTCGGCACCGATCCGAAGAATCCCGACACCGACGATGACGGCGTCTCGGACGGGGATGAGGTTGATGTCTACAGATCTGATCCGCTCAATCTCGATACCGACGGCGACACGCTCTACGATGGTGGCGAACTTGTCTACGGGACCGGCATCCTCGATCCGGACAGCGACGGCGATGGGCTTTCGGACGGTGACGAGGTGTATATCTACCTCACCAGCCCCACGTCGTCCGATTCCGATGGGGATGGCACTCCAGACGGTGTCGAGGTTCGCAATGGTACAGATCCGCTGAGGGCTCCAAGTGCTGAGCCAACAAATGCCCCGCCCACAACCGCCCCTGCCGCTCCCGTATCGACGAGTGCCGCTGCGGCCCCGGCCGGGCAAGGATCGGTCGATTCTGATGGCGATGGCTTGACCGACGCCCAGGAAACCCGGTTCGGCACCAACCCCGCCAACGGTGATTCCGATGGTGATGGCGTGAACGATTCGAACGAGGTCGCCGCCGGCACCAATCCCCTCGATCCGCGAAGCTACCCGTAATCGTCTCGCGACGTCACTGTCGAGTTCGCTCGCTACAACGAACACCCCGGAAGCAGCTTGGCTTCCGGGGTGTTCGTTGCAGAGGAACTGGACGAATTACTTCGCGGACGTGCCCTTCTCGGAATCGGACTCGCCGGTGATAAGCCGCGCCTGTCGTGAGTAGGTGAAATAGTTCATCACCCATTGTGAGACCACCATCAGACGATTGCGGATACCCGGCAGATACGCCCCGTGCACGGCCATCCACATGAACCAGGCCGGGAAGCCACCGATCTGCTTGCCCTTGATATCGACGATCGCCTGATTGCGGCCGATCGTCGCCATGCTTCCCTTGTCCACGTAATTGAACGGCTGATAGGCCTCACCCTTGATCTTGCGGGCGATATTGCCCGCAGCCCAAGTGCCTTCTTGCATTGCGACGGGCGCAATGCCCGGAAGCGGCTTGCCTTCCGCGGTCTTTGCGCTCGCGGCGTCGCCGATGACGAAGATCTCCGGATGCCCGGAAACGTTCAGCTCGCGCTCGACCGGCACCCGACCGGCCCGATCCAACTCGGCGACATTCGCCAGCTTGCGCGTGAGGGCCGAGACCTGAACGCCAGCCGCCCAGAACACGGTAGCCGCTTCGACGCGTTCTTCACCGATGTCGACACCGTTCGCATCGATCATCGTGACCAGCGAGTTCGTGCGGGTCTCGACACCGAATTTCTTGAGGTCCTCGGTGGCGCGGGCGGAAAGCTTCTCGGCGAACATCGGCAGAATTCGCGGCAACCCCTCCAGCAGATAGATCTTGGCCTGCCGCGGATCGATATTGTCGAACTCACGCGTCAGGGTGTGATGGGCGATCTCGCCAATCGCACCTGCCAGCTCGACGCCAGTCGGACCACCACCGATGACGATGAAGGTCAGGAGCGCCTTCTGTTTCTCGTGATCGGGTTCGGCATTGGCGCGCTCGAACGCAAGCAGAATGCGACGGCGAATACGCTCGGCATCCTCCAGCGTCTTCAAACCGGGAGCGACCGGCTCCCATTCGTCATGACCGAAATAGGAGTGCGTTGCGCCAACTGCAACGACCAGATAGTCGTAGGGGACGTCGATTCCGGTTGCCAGACCGATCTTGCGATTGTCACTGTCGATCGTCTCGACCTCGCCAAGAATCACCTTGACGTTCTTCTGCCCCTTGGTCATCGTGCGAATCGGCTGCGCGATATTGGCGGGCGAAAGCTGAGCAGTCGCCACCTGATAGAGCAGCGGGGCGAACAGGTGATGATTGCGTCGGTCGATCAGGGTGATCGCAACGGGCGCATCTGCCAGTGACTTGGCGACGTTGATCCCGGCGAAACCACCACCGATGATCACCACTCGCGGCGTCTTTATGCCAGTTGTCTCTGGCTTGATCATGTCGTCGGCGACGGTCACGAATTGGGCAACTGGGCCCTCATCCTTGCTCCCGGTGCCAGCCTTCGTGTGTGTCATTCCCGGATCCGCTGAAACCACGCTTTACTCCACTCTTCCACCGATCCATGCAAAGTCATCTGTCCGACTCTTCGCATGTTCAGCGCAATGTCATGTCGTTGTTCCCGCCAGCGCAGCTGCGCTCCGGACAGGGACTCGACGTCCTCACTTCCGCCTTCAGCGGCCGCATCATCCGTCAGGTATTCATCTGGCAGAATATCAATGAATTGCGTAAACACGCAACATTTTTCCAATGCAGAGACGTTTTCGGCAGCGAAACCTGCCGGTTCTGCCTCTCCGATTCGCGCATCCCTGCCTGAATTGCTGTTTCCCGGATAAAAGATGTCTCACGCGTATTACCCATAGCCCCAATTCAATGCGCCTGAAAGTCGACATTCAGCGCGTTCACGATTCGTTCACCAGTAATGCTCGGAGTTGAGTCATAATTGTGTGCGGCACGCGTCTGCATTGATTGATGCATGAGACCTCGCCTGAAACGGTCTATCCGCTGGCGTTGGCACGAACGCTTGATCTCTATCTGAAGGAAGGAACGCCAAGAATGTCCAACAGGAATCTCATTCAACGTTCGATCTCGAGACGTACGATGATCGGTCAGGGTGCCGCGATCGGCGCCGGACTGGCCGTCGCTGGCGCAGTCGGAGCGTCAGCTTCACCTTCTCCATCTTCTCCGGAGACTGGCACCCGGATGCAGGGGTTGAGTGGTGAAATCACCGTCAGTTATCCGGATACCGCCGGCTACAAACCAAAGTACGTTCAACAGGCTGCGGACGCCGTCACTGCCGCCAACCCCGGTGCGAAAGTCAATGTCGTCAAGGACGAGAGCAGTGATGCCTACACCAAACTCCTGCTGGCACTTGATTCCGGGGATTCCCCAGACGTCATGCATGTCGGCGGCGGCAATATGGGCGAACTGGCAGACGCCGGATACATCCATCCGCTCGATGACTACATCGCCCAATGGGAAGATTGGCAATACTATCCGGAATCCGTCCGTTCCGGCGTCACCTACAACGGTCATGTCTATGCGATTCCGTACGGACTCGATACCCGATTTCTCTTCAATCGTCGCGACATCCTTGAGAAGGCCAGCCTGGGGGCCGATTGGCAACCGTCTAATATTGCCGGAATCATGGATGCAGCGATTGCGGTGAAAAACACCGGCATTGACGGCGTGATTCCATATGCCCTCTATGCAGGCGTCAATGGGAGCGGCGGCACAGTGGAACACGCCTACTTGCCTTTGCTTCTTGGATATGGCGGCAGCCTTCAGGACGCAGACGGCAAATGGGTCGTTGGTGGGGACCCAATCGTGAAAGTCCTCCAGTATTACAAGGACGCCTACATCACCAACCAGCTGGTTCCATCTGAAGTGATCACGACGACGAGCCCGTGGACTGCCATGCGTCAGAACGTTGGCGAAGGCAAGCTCGCGCTTCTCTTCGAGGGCGGATGGGTATATGGCGGGTACCAGCAGAAGGATCCGGCTCAGCTCGAGAACATTGGCTACCTGCTTCACCCGACCGAATCCGCAGGCCCGTCATTCACGATTGGCGGATCCGGCACGTGCTGGTATATCGGCGAAAAGAGCGGGAACAAGGACTTGGCCTGGGAGTTTATCAAGGCATTCAACACAAAAGAGATCGTTGCGAACCTCAATATCGAAGATCCGCATCCCGTCGCTCGCACCGACAGCGCCGAACTCCCGGAGTTCCAGGCAGTGCCGTATCTTGTCGATTGCACGACATCGTTGCAACGCGCGGTCTTCACACCGGTCAATGCCAGCTATGCGAAAGTTCAGCAGGCAATTCAGAAAGTTACCGGTAGCATCGCAACTGGCGAGTATGAGCCGGAAGAAGGAGTGCAACGTCTCGCCGACGAGATCAAGCGCGCCGTTGGAAACGACAATGTGACGGACACTCCGGGTCCAAGCCCGATTCCAGCCGGAACTCCGGTCGCCTCGCCTGTTGCATCCCCGGCATCGTAGCGAAGCATTCCGGAAACAACCGCTTCAGGCACGGGATCGGCGCGTATTCACGTCGATCGCGTGCCGCCTGCCGGGTGCGAGACATCATGGGTCCGAAGTTTTCCTGCCGAAAGGATGAGTGGTCGTGATACACCGATCCACGACGACCGCAGCCACACCCGCCACCGTTCATCCGGGCATCCTTCCGGATCCGCGGAACGAACCGTTGCCACTCCCGCCACGTCGTATCAGCAGCTGGAAGCGCAATCGTGCCTACGTCCTCGGCCTCACCCCTGCGGCGATCCTTCTCGCCATTTTCTTTCTCGCACCGGCGGGATGGGCACTTTATTCCAGCCTCACCAACCGCGCGCTCGTGGGGATCGATGCCGCCAACTACCGATTCATTGGATTGGACAACTATCGCCGCCTGATGGAGGACCCGGATTTCTTCCAGGTGATCAGGAATTCCATCATCTTCGTCATCGGCTCGGCCATGATCGGACAATTCATCCTCGGCCTGGCGATGGCCGTCCTGATCGATTTCTCCGAAAAACGGGGGTACAAAATTGCACTGCTGGGATACGCGGCGGTTTTGCTGGCGTGGGTTAACCCAACGGTGATCGCGGGCTTCCAATGGACCGCGATGTTCGACTTCTACTACGGGACACTCAATCGCACGATGAATGCGGTTGGCTTGCCGTCCGTGAACTGGATTGGCGACTATCCCATGCTCTCGGTCATTATCGTCAATGTCTGGCGCGGCACTGCCTTCGCCATGATGATCTTCCTGGGCGCCCTCAAGACGATTCCTCCCTATATCTACGAGGCGGCACGGATCGACGGCGCAACCGGGTGGCAGGCATTCTGGGATCACACGCTGCCTAGCCTTCGCCATATCATGATGATCGTGTTGCTTTCGCTCACGATCTCCACGTTCGGGACGTTCCTGCTCATCCAGACGCTGACGAATGGCGGCCCGGGCATCCAGACGGAAGTGATTGCGCTCTTCGCCTACCACACCGCGTTCACCGGCTATGAAATCGGATACGGCTCCGCCATCGCGTTGGTCATGCTGGTGCTGAATCTCGTTTTCGGCATGATCTATATCCGCGTTTCGCGGCCGAGGGCATAAGCATGTCGGACATCACCGCACCTTCACCGATCTCTCTGGATCTCGCGGTCGCATCGCCCGTCACGGCTCAACCCGTGGCGGTGGCCGCGCAACCCCGCCTCCCGGGAAAGAAGATCCGGTGGGTTGAGGCGATCGTCATCCACGTGATGTTCATCGCGGTCTCCATCTTCTTTCTCGCTCCGTTTATCTGGATGTTCCTGGCTGCCTTCGAGACACACGCCGACCCCTTCATCGGCTGGCCGAAGGGGCTCACGTTTGGCAATTTCACCTACATCTTCCGCGAACTCGACTTCGCCCGGAATTTGCGGAACAGCATCTTCGTTTCGGTTACCTCCATGATCGTCACGACATTCACGGTCGCGTTGGCGGGGTACTCGCTCTCCCGCATCGAATTCAAGCAGAAGAACTGGGCGAGCTATTCCATCCTGCTCCTGCAAACGATGCCTCTGTCGGCGACGATGGTTCCGATCTACAGCCTCGCCCGGGAACTCGGGTTGCGGAATAGTTACTTTGGCCTCATCCTCGTTTCCGTTGCCTTGGATCTTCCCTTTCTGACCTGGCTCATGAAGGGGTTTTTTGACGCGGTTCCCAAGACCCTGGAAGAGGCCGCCTGGATCGACGGGCGTTCCAAGTTGAGGGCCTGGTTCGAGATCGTGCTGCCTTCCGCCCGTCCCGGACTGGCCGTGGTGGCAGGACTTTCGTTCCTCGGCGCCTGGGCGGAAGTCATGCTCGTGCTGATCCTGATCGACAGCCCCAGCAAGTCGACCGTTCCCTTGGCCTTCTACAAGACGATGATGAACCGTGGAGGATACACCGATGTGCGATACGAGTTGATCGCCGCCATGGGGGTTCTCTATATCATCCCGGTGCTGGTGATTTTCTTCGCGACCCGCAAGGTGATGGCGAGCGGTCTCGCCAGTTCGACCAAGGGCATCTAGGCCCAAGCCGTAACCCATGTGACCCGCAAGGTGACGCCGGGCGGTCTCGCGAGTTCGGTTAGGAGTATGTCATCTTGACCCGTCATTTCGAGCCTGTCGAGTAATCTCCTGAATCGATCCCTGGACCGATCAAGCACCGTCCACGAGGCGGACATGACGAAACGGATTTGACGCGATGGCGACCGTTGACTTTATCCGAACGCAAAGGCAATATGACGGCCAGGATCGGCCCGCCGTCCGCGATCTGACACTGAACGTGAACGACGGCGAGTTGCTCGTCATGCTCGGTCCCAGCGGGTGCGGCAAGACGACCGCAATGCGCATGATTGCCGGCCTGGAAGAGCCCGACTACGGTGACATCCAGATCGACGGCCGCAGCATCGTCGGCCTCGAGCCGAAGGATCGTGACATCGCGCTCGTCTTTCAGCAGTATGCGCTCTATCCGCATCTTTCGGTACGGGACAACATGCTCTACCCGCTAAAGGTTCGCAAGACTCCCTCGACCGAGCGGAAGGGTCGAGTCGACCAGGTCGCTAAAATGCTCGGCTTGGGAAAGCTGCTCAACCGGAAACCGGGCCAACTATCCGGCGGTGAACAGCAGCGTGTAGCCCTTGGTCGCGCCATCGTGAGAAAGCCGAAGGTCTTCCTGATGGACGAACCGCTTTCCAACCTCGATGCCAAGCTGAGAGACCAGACAAGAACCGAGATCAAGGCGCTCCAACGAGAACTGGCGACGACCATGTTCTTCGTCACCCATGACCAGGCAGAGGCGATGGTGCTCGCCGACCGCATTGCGGTCATGAACCAGGGTGAACTGCAACAGGTCGGCAGCCCCGACGACATCTACGGATATCCCACAAACCTTTTCGTCGCCCAGTTCATCGGCAGCCCGCCCATGAACCTCTTTGAAGTCGAGCGCAATGGCGCATTCCTGAGCGGTCCCGGAGGCTGGCAGATCCCGGCCCCCGAAGCGCTCGATCGTACAGCCGGAAATGAAAAACTCACATTGGGACTTCGCCCCGAGGCGATCAGGCTTTCCGAAACGTCAACGGGTGCAGCCGACGAACAGGCAGCCATCGTCTATCTGACGGAACCACTCGGGAGCGAAGTCATTATCAACGTGCGCGTCGAGGGGAAAGTGCTGAAAGTGCGCAGCGCGCCGGAAATCCGGCCCGCAACGAATACCACGGTGTGGCTGCGACCCGATCCGCATGGCACAAGACTCTTCGATACCGAAACCGGACAGGCCATCGCATGAACGTTCAGACCCACCCCGAGCTCGTGGTGACAGGCTTCTTCGATCAGGCCGACGAGCGAACGTGGCAGCACGTCCCCTTCGAAGTTCCCGTCGGCGTCGATCAGATTCATCTGACGATCAGCTACAACGACATGATCGATTCCAATCCGTTCCTGTTCGGTGGCAACACGCTGGATATTGGCTTGTTCGACCAGCAGGGCGTCGCGGCCGGCGGTCCGGGCTTTCGCGGGTGGAGTGGAAGCAACAAGCTCGAGTTCACAATCGGCAGCGAGTGGGCAACACCGCCTTACCGTGCGGGAAAACCGGGTGATGGAACGTGGCACGTCCTTCTCGGCGCTTACAAGATTGGTCCAGACGGTCTCTCGTATCGGGTAGACATCCGCTTCAACCCCGAGCTTTCAGATCCCGGTCGCCCCGCAATGCCGAACATTCACGAGCTCGCGCGTCCCCGCATCGATCGCCAGCCCGGCTGGTTCTGCGGCGACCTCCACGCCCACACCGTCTTCTCGGATGGCAACTCCTGGCCAGCAATGGTGGTAGCGGCGGCGTACGAACTCGGACTCGATTTCGTCGGCATCACCGATCACAACCGTGCTCAGTCCGCCATCGACGTGGTTCCTCAGGGCGGCGGATGGCCCGTAGTGGTTGTCGGCGTTGAAGTGACCACCTACGCCGGTCACTTCAACGTCTGGGGAACAGACACTTGGTACGATTTTCGCAATCCAACCGCGGAGGGCATTCAGGCAGCCGTCGATAGCGCCCGTGCCGACAACGGATTCGTCTCACTCAACCATCCAAAGCCTTTCGGGCCGGACTGGGAGTTCCCCGAAACGACCGGCTTCGATGCCATCGAGGCATGGAACGGCTGGTGGGATCGGCTCAACAACGTCTCCACACGGTACTGGAACAATCGACTGGCCGCAGGGGAGCGAGTTTGGGGACTGGGCGGCAGCGACATGCACATGCTCGCCTCCGATGGCGATCCCGATAACCCACTTTCCCCTGCCCAACTCGGCATGCCGACACTCTGGATCCAGACGGATGAGCCGTTGACCTCGACCTCCATTCTCGACGCCTTGAGAGCGGGTCGAAGCTTCCTCACCGAATCACCATCCGGGCCACAACTCTATCTGCGACTCGAACCTAACAGGGATATGTTGCATGTCCACGTCGTCAACGCGAAGGGAAATGCATTGCTGCTTGTCGGCCCGGACGGCGTCCTCGACGCATCCACCATCGACCTCGACAACTTTGCCTTCTTCTGGCCGATGGAGTTCTTTACCGGGACTGGTGCAGTGATGCCCCCATTCGTCCGGATCGAGATCCACCGAGTGGCTGGTGGGGTGCGGGCGATGTCTCAGCCGATCTGGCTTCGCTGACGATCAGGCGTCCCAGTCCTCTTCGTCCGGATCAACATTGACCACCCAATTTGCCCGCCAGGGATTGTCGCCCGCGACCTGCGGTCCGCCATATTGCCCCATCTCGCTGGTATCCTGCTCGGCGAACTCGACCATCCGATCCACGAAGGCATCCAGCTCCACCTCCGGATCGTGGAATCGGAAGCGGCCGAGTTCGTTCAGCAATGTCGCGCCCGGATCGAATTCTTCGCCTCGAAATGCAAGTTTCCGCAACCGGACGATGCGCGCATCATCATCCCCCAGTTGTCTGATCCACGCAGCCAATTCGCTTAGGCCGACAGCCGACCGCCGGCTGCGAGCCGCTGCTCCCGGTCCCAACCCGATCATGTCCTGAAATTCGCGTTCCCGGCGCCAATCCGCGATCGCCTCGATCCGTTCTGCAATCGCCGAGGTGGTGTCTGTCATGCGGTTCCGCTCCAGATATCTGTCGATCGATCGCCACGATTCATCCCCTGTTCAGGGACGATGACTCCGCATAGTATGGACGACTGTCCCCGTTCCGGGCACCGGCTTCGACTGCGAGCATCCCCGGCTCTACTGCTCCATTTTTCGGGGACTCGGGCAATTCGTCGCGTCAGAAGCTGAACTCCGAACCGCTCGAACCATGCGCCGGCATCCCCGGTGAGGGCTCCAGAAACAACACTGTTCAGGACATTCATGCCGCGACACGCTACGCTGTGTAGGAGAATCCGGGTGTATCGCAGCCAGGTCGGCGGCGTTCGTCCACGTCTGGAATAGCCAGGCAGCAACCGGCATCCACGTGGGATCCATGCACATATGGGGATCGGCAATCACCAACGCACTGAACGCATCCTGTCGTTTAGGAGAGGACGGGCAAATCCGGCGATCGGTGCCTATCTCTCCCTTGCCATCTCCATGAGCATCGTCGGCAGCTCGGTCGTGACGGGTAAATACATCACCGATGCCATGCCCATCTTCCTGGCTTCGGCGATTAGATTCCTCATCGCCTCGATCCTGCTGGGATGCTGGACCATCTTCAAGCGCGGGTCAGGTGAAACCCGGTTGCACATCTCTCGACACGACCATGCGGTGATGGCGCTCCAAGCGCTGACCGGCATTTTCATGTTCAACGTCTTCCTGCTCCTCGGACTGAAGTTGACGACGGCGACGGCAAGTGGCGTCATCACGAGTGCAACTCCGGCGATCATCGCACTGCTCTGCATCTTTCTCGGCGAGCGGCTATCAGGACGCATCTGGACCGGGGTCCTGCTATCGATGGCCGGAGTTCTCGCCGTCAATCTCTTCGGTGCCGCCGCGGGTAACAGTCTGGCATCGAATCCGTTCCTCGGCGCCCTGCTTGTTCTGGTGGCGGTGATCGGCGAGGCACTCTACACGATCTTCGGCAAGATGGTTTCGGGTCGACTTCCGGCCGCCACGATCGCCACGTGGGTCTCGTTCTATGGGATGTTGATGTTTCTGCTTCCGGGACTCTGGCAACTTCGGGGCTTCCATCCGGAGTCCGTCCCTGCCAGCGCCTGGTGGAGCGTCGCCTATTCAGCGACCTTCGTAACGGTCGTCGCGTTCGTTCTGTGGTTTCGCGGCTTGCAACGGGTACCGGCAAGCACTGCCGCACCGTTCACCGGCATGATCCCGATCGTGGCGGTCCTGCTCGCGGCAATCCTCCTCCATGAACCAGTCGGTTGGCCGCATATAGTGGGTGTTGCCTGCGTGATCGGCGGCATCCTCCTCATTACACATGGAAGCGCCCGGCGCGCCCGACCGGTCGAGAAGCCCATCGCACAAGCCTGATCGAACCAACCTGATAGAACCGGGCCAAACCGAATCCGGTTGAGGTCACGTATTCGGCAAGGGACCATGGGTGCTGACGTCCCGCCGGGATGTTCGCCCGATCTAGCGAGCAGAGGCACCGGCACGGGCAGCGAAAGCAAGTCACTTCGACGTCGCTCGAAAGTGCTGGGATCGTAGCCTCCGTCATATGGTTCGATACCACCATCGATTCTTTGCGATCGCCGCTGGCGACAGCCGGCGCGAACATCACCGTCGGCAGTCATACGAGGTCACTGGCTCCAACTTGGAGATCTGACAGGCAACACCAACGGGGTGCTTCATCGAGCCGCGAGGGATCGCTCTGCAGAGCTGATCCGGTCGGGCATGACTTGTAGACAACCGTTTCCCCGCAAACCTGCAGCAGCGACGCTATCCAAACGATGCGAAGCCTTCGACGGCGAGCGTGTCGAGCATCCTCATCACCCGCCTGCCGGTGACTGGGAACATCATGCCCTCGGAAAGCACCGGGTGCGTCGACGCACTCCAACCGCCGTCACCCAGCGAATCGAACGCCTGACGAACTTCCTTCTGATCGGGAGCATTCGGATTCACACACCAGGCAAGCAGATCGAGCAATGGCCGCTCCAATCTCGCCGCAGACCCGGAAAACTTCGGCAGCACCTTCATCAGCACCGCACGATCGAAGACCTGCTCGAGTTCGAAATCCACGAAATTGCGCATGCCGTTGCCCGTGAACGCCGCAATATCGTCGAACACGCGATACCCGAAGTTCATGCGTGACTTCTCAAGCAGCCCGTTCAGATTCTGCAGCCAGTCGCGTATCGCTGGATACTCGACGACGACGTCCCGCACCTCCGTTTTCTCGATACGGGCGAAACGACCGTTCCGCGAGAAACCAGACAACAATGCGGAGCGCTCGGCCCAGGTTGGTTCACCTGCATCACCGCTCGTGGTGATCGGATACGACGAGAAATCAACCTCCGAGAGTTCCATCGTGAATGCCCGATCCAGCACCTTCGGGCTGAATGCATGAGTGGTCTCGTCCATGTTCACGGTGCCGATGATGTAGAGGTTGGGCGGAAGTCTGATCTCGGCGGGAGGAACATCCTCATCCTGCCCTTCGATTGGCTCTGGGCGCTGGATCCGGATCGCCTCTCGCGTCCAGCCCCCATCGTCGCGCCCGGACTCGAGCACGCTGAGCAGATCGGCGAAGTAGTACTCGACATGCGCGAGGTTCATCTCATCGAGGATCACGAACCACGCGATCGGAGTGCCAGACCGGTAATTCTCCCCGGCGTGCAGGATGAAGCGCAAGAAGTCGGTCCATTCGTACTCGCCCAAGAGCGGGTTCTGGTACCCGATCAGCGCACGGCTGTCCCGCCAGTCCGGGCGCACCGAGAGAAACAGATTGTTACGAGACGTGATGCTGCCGGAAGATGCTGCCGATACAGGGACCTCTTCCGTCATCAGTATTGAAAAACCAACGAGCATCGCCGTTTCCTCATCCAACAGGGGTCGAAAATACAGCATCGTGCCCAGCTTGAGACTCGCGATTCGTCTTTTCATTTCTCCGGAGAAATAGAGACGGTATACGACGCTGTTGCCATGAGCCATGATCCTGAACGCACAAATCTTCGAGATCCCGTTGAATTCAACGGACAGGTTGACCTTTGCTCCCGGTTCAGGCAAGAGGACTCGTTCGATAAGGTGCCTGGGGAAATTCACGAGCCCGTATTTGACGGTTGTCATCTGAACGATCATGGGGATGAGATCGGTGGAATTTGGGTCTATTTTTCTGCCTGGTTTATCTTCGGCTGGCAACGTGTTCACGAAATGCTGGGCGATCTTGCTCTTGCCCGTCCCGCTGATGCCACTCAGGATCACGAAGCCCTTTGTCTGCAACGCGGTATAGAAGGTCGCGATCTGGTCCAGAGTGTAGAACAGGCCAGCCGCGGCGAACCCCTCGTGAAGTGCTTCGACCGGATGTAGCGATGCCAACTCCTCATTGCCTGACGTCATGCCAGCCATTTTCGAGCCAGTGATTTCCGAAAACTCTCGTTGATTCAGTTCGACAATGGTTGCCTGTTGCCGCAATTTGGCCAGAGTCGCGGCATCGATGGAATCGAGTGCCGACTTCTCGGTCGAGTCCCAAACGACTGGACGTCGATGACGATAGGGAAACTCATCTTCGACGAACTCATATGCACCGGCAATCGTTCCGTAGCCATACAGTTCCCCGCGTGCCGTGCTCACCACTCGATCGCCGATGGACATGGCATTGCGGAAGGTCCACAAACTTCGAGCTCCGGCCACTGAAACGTCGTTCTCCTGCATCAAGGCGGCAGTAAACGCCTCCCTTTCAGATGGCAGAGGTCCGACGTCGGGCGTATTTCCCCAGTCCAACGCTATACACGCGTGATGTACGAATTCTCCCCACTCGGTGTTCCCCGGCCCCGCTGACACTTTCCAGAAACGACGGCTGTCCAAAGACGACTCCGCCGACAGGCTGTCACTCGTGTAGGCCGGTCTTGGAAGGGTTTCATCGGTAGCGCTTTCTATCTTTTCGAGCATGTCCGGGCGATGCTCGTACGCCCGTGCGCTTCGGGTCCTCACTTCTCTCGCAGCCATCTCGACAGCAGCCAGATGTGCCTTGCGAAGCCGTGGCAATGCCTCGATGATTCGTTCTGCAGGAATCTCGAAGAACGTGCACGGGATTGGCTTCATTACGCCAGGCTCGCGATAGAAGGAATAGTCGCGTTCCACTCCCGGATCTATCTCGGCAGTCGCGACGATTATCGTTGCCTTCGACGTTTGCCTGTAGACGGTTGTGAGAGCGATGTATATCGACACGATCAACGATATCGATCCGCGTCGCTCCAGAACCGCCCACGAATTCGGGTTGATCTCATGCGCGACACGGATTGACTCTGCCAGCTGGCGCAGGATGAGGTCGTTCGCTTTCTCGATCGCTGTCGGGGCCAGATGCGGAGCCAGGTCGTCGACCGTCGATGGGGTCTCCACCACGTCTGTCGAAGCGTCCATGGTTGCGTCTTCGTCATCGGTGCTCATGTCAGGGTCTCCGTCATCATCGGACTCATCGGACTCATCGCGATCTCGCCGACGCCCGTCAGCGATTCGTCGTTGAGCGTATCGGCAATCGTGATCGGAATCCTTGTTCGGTCGCTGCGTCGGAAGCAGGACGTCGATCCCGGATACAGGATCACCGCCGCTCGCACGTCGATCGCGTCCCGATAGGCATGCATCTTCACGAGATCGTCTTCCTTCGCCGTATGGATCGTCTGCGCGATATCGTCATCATCGGTTTCCAGCACACCGTGGTTCATTCGGAACTTCGCGTCGAAGGCAACGGCGCGTCCATCCCTGGGTATCCACAGATAGTCCGGACGCAAGGCAATCCCCGAATAGCCCGGCACCCGCCGGTTGTAGAAGAGCTCGCCGAATCCGTCGTAGCGATAACATGTCCCGTGCGTGATGCCCTGGAGGGAATCGAACGCGGTCCTCGGTTTCGCGACGAGCTGACCGTCGGCACCGACTGCTGCGCCGATCTGGGCAGCCAGCTCGAAGAACACCCAGTATTCGTAGAGCGTCGCCACGTCTCGAATGTCGATCGCATGCTGGAGATGGTCGAAAAGCGGCTGCCGCGCCCGCTGAAACGAGAACCAGAGGTGCGTCACCTCTCGATACCCGTCCCGGCGCTGAAGCACACGCGACGCAGCGGGAATCCGTTCCAGCTGTCCGACATCCCGGAACTGCCGATCCTGGACGAACGTCGTCAACTCGCCGCGCACGAACTCGAACAACCGTCGATCCTGCTCCGAGATACGGTCGCCATACCACGCCGCTCGCGTGAGCGCTTCCAACGCGGCCAGAAAGCGCTGCGCGACGTTCAGCACGAACCGGTTCTCAGGAGTGTCGATCGTCTCGATTGGAAGGAGCTGGCGTATCCGTTCCGGGCGCAATCGCCGCACGATGTTCGGCTCCGAGCGGTCGATGCCGGTGCTCGTCGCTCCCTGGAGAATGCTGACCATGGTATCGAGATCGATGTCGCGCACCTGATCGATCCCCACATATTCGATCTCGTCCGCCAGTTGTCGCATCGGGCGATGCGCGATCGTCTGCACTGCGCGAACGAGTTCTCGCCCGAACTGGCGGAAGAAGTGAAAGAAGAACAGGGGGTTCGGCGGGCGACGTGCTTCACGCACGAAATGCCCCGTTGACGCCGCCGTCAGGAACGGCAATGGTGAGCGCTGCGCGAACAGGTCGTACAGCAGGGCGTCCATGAACCGAAGCGATTGCGTTGGATGCGCGAACTTGCGAGCGATGACTTCCACGGCAACCGGCGCGCCGAGCGGTACGTTTCCGATCAGTGGCTGGATGGTCGCGAACCCGAGCTGGTTTTCGAATCTGAGGATGAAGACACCCGTGACTCTCGCCGGCAGCACAGTCGATCCAACCCTCAATGAGGTCGCTCCCGCGATGAGTACGGTGTAATCGGTCCACTCGAAAAGGAACCAGGCGGGAGCGGTCGAATAGCGATAGCCCACCAGCAATCCTGCCGTCGAAACCACACGGCCAGGTTCCGCGCACACGAACACGATAGGCGATGCGATCGGTGGCGCGATATTCTGCTCGTATACGGCAATCGTTGACATGCGGTCAGTATCGCACGCCAATCGCTCGTCAGAACTCCTGCACCAACAGCGCGATCAGGCCGATCACGACGAGGACGGAAACGAGGACATAGACCCAGCGCGGGATGTCGAGTCCCCCGGAGATCGATTCCTCGGCTGCCGCCTGCACACCGTGCCTGGTCGATACCGGGGCAAGGGTGTCTCGCATCTCACGGACTGGAAACATCTCTTGCCGGCGCTCACGTTCGAGTTCGATCGCGATTACCCGATCGCTCAACTGATCGACGTTCGCTTCTGTCCAGCCAAGGTCGTAGGCACACCACCGACTGTCGAGTTTCACGATCGCCTGCAGCGAAGCACTCTCGTCCTGCTCGGCCGCTTCGAGGGAGAGCTCGTAGGCGCGCTGATCGCGACGAACTTCATCGAGGACTTCCCGACGCACACTCGCGACGTCACGCCCTTTGTAGATCGGATGCCAGACAAACATCTGGCCGGGCGAAGGAACAGACGTTCCCCCCGCCGCGTCGAGGGAAACCTGCTTCTGGTCAGTCACACATCACTCCCTGAGTGGCATCGCTGGTTCGAGACAATCCCGACATCCTGAATCCGATGGTAGCTGCGGCAAGAGCATCGATGCACCGGCTGGCGCCTGAATCTGCACCGTTTCGTGTCGAAACTATCTCGATTTCGTGGCTCAATGGTACGTGCGGCGAAGGGGTGGATGCCACATCGATGCGTATCGCCGGGTCATGCCGCGAGCACGTCACCCTGCGAGTCATGACCGCGCGTTCCGTCGGCCACGCCATACAGACAAACGCGAAACGCTCTCAACCCCTTTGGCATCGTAAGATCCACGCCTCCAACCCCTCCCAAGCCTCGCGGCATCGAGAAGCCACAGCGGAATTCAAACCATCTGCTCGTTCGTAGGGGTGCCGACGCGCTGCGGAGTGGTCCCCCATGTCGGCAGCGTCATCGAGCAGCTGCATCGGAAGCTTCGACGAGCAGCTTTATCGGACCCTCCCGCCGATCGTGCTGTCGCCCCAGCGATGATCCGTCCACGCTTCAATTCGTTTAGCAGTGCGGCGAACCCGCCACCGCAAAGCGGTGGATCAGCCCAGCGGGCTGCTATCTGGCAGGCACAACGCCTGCCACCAGCTCTAGTAATGTGTCAACGATGTATCGCTGGGCCACTGCCCGCCACGCAATGGTGGTTATGTCGTCATTTCAGCAGCTGCGCCGGAGCGTGTCGAGAAATCTCTCCTGCATCGGCTGGGGATCACCCTGCCCCGCAAGTGAGCCTTGACACACTACTAGAAGCGATCGGCAGGGTAGATGTAGGGTGTCCGTTCCGGAAAGAGGACGGCCAGCACGTCGCTGATGTCGCGTGCGACACCAACCCGATCGAGGAAGTCGATCGTCGGGAACGAGCCGAACACCAGGCGCGCGATTTCACCCGGCGTGAGATCGACCAGCGTCGCATCCTCGTCACCTGCAACAGTTTCGACCTGCAACGTAGTTGGCGTCAGCGCAATCGCGATGTCGTCCTCGTTCGTCCGCAGGATGAGGCGACCAGTCCATCCGAACGATGAGTCCTGCCATCGTTTGAGCAGTTCCGCTTCGATCGAACGCATCAGATCCCCGACGCCGATCGAGCGCCCCATGAACTGCGCGTCGCGAAACGAAAGCGACAGATTCGCGGTATCCTGCAGACGCGCGGACATCCCTACCGGTCCAAGTGGCGGTTGATGGAAGTCCACATGCTCGAGTCCGAGTTCCGTCGCCCATTGCCGTGCAGCTGCCAGGAGGGCATCAGATGCCCGAGGGGTCATCGCGAACGCCTCACCGATATGGAGTCCAGCTGGCTGATCTCGGATCTGGTTCTTCATCCACCAGCAACCGCTTGCTCTCCAGGCGTAGGCAAGGACCTCCTCGGTGTCATCGACGATGACGCGGCACTCGTCTTCTCGCTTCTCGATCGAATCGATGAGTGAGCGCCAGGCGGGACTCGATTCCGCGCGAACGAGCGCACCGACCGCCGTGCGTGTTGCGCCGTCGTACAGCGTTCGCATGCGAGGAACATCGTTCACGCGCGCTGCTCGCATCGTGTACCCCGGCAACACCTGAGCGTCCCGATCGAGACGAGACAGGCGGATGCCGCCCTCTGGTCCGAGCGTCGCGTATCCCCATCGAGGATAATAATCAGGGATGCCGTAGAGCGCTGTCAGAGAGGCATCACCCGTTACCATGTAGGCCAGCGCCGCGTCCAGCACACGTCGGGAATAGCCGAGATTTCGTTGCCCTTCGACCGTCTCGACGCCGCCGATTCCGTCCATCCGAACCGTGGCTTCGCCGATCCTGACGGTCATCGGCATGACGAACGTCAAGCTTGCGACGGCCCCGTCTACAACCAGTGACACTTTGGCGTTTCCATCTTTTTCCTGATCGATCCGGATCTCTCCACGCGCGACATCGCTCACAGTATCTCCTTCGAGCAGTAGTTCAGGTGATTGAAACACCTCTGCAACGAGCAAACGCGCAGCTCGGGCCGTGATCGACATGCAGGTGTAGGCAGTCGTTACGCCATCGAATCCTATAAAGCAATCGTTCCTTCATAGACGAGATCGCGGCAACGGGCCTCGACCTCGGCCGGATCGATCATGTCCCGAGCGAGCCCCGTTTCCTGCGCCGAGCGGGCGACGGCGGCGGCGACACGCGGCGAGACACGCAGGTCGAGACTGTCCGGGATCAGGAATTCGGCGGTCAGCTGCTCTGGCGTCACGAGATCGGCGATCGCATAAGCTGCCGCGATCTTCATGTCGTCGCTCACCTGACGTGCCTTTACATCAAGCGCTCCGCGGAACACACCCGGAAAGGCCAGCGAGTTGTTGATCTGGTTCGGGTAGTCACTGCGGCCTGTTGCGATCGCGAACGCACCTGCCTCTCGCGCGAGGTCCGGCATGATCTCCGGCGTCGGATTGGCAAGCGCAAAGATGATCGGGTCCGGTGCCATCGAGCGCACCATGTCCGGTGTCAGTGAACCTGGCGCGGAGAGACCGATGAAGACCTCGGCTCCCTCGATGACGTCGCCAAGCATGCCGGCCTTGCGATCGCGATTGGTGATCTCGGCGATTGCGTGCTTCGATGCATGCATGTATCCCGGACGGTCGACATAGATCGCCCCAGTACGGTCGCACAGGATAATGTCTGCGGCACCGAGCGCGTGCAGCAACTTCGCAACCGCAATCCCGGCAGCACCGGCACCGTTGATCGCCATCCGCATGTCACCGATCTCGCAACCGCGAAGCCTTGCGGCATTGATCAACCCGGCAACCACCACGATCGCCGTCCCATGCTGGTCATCGTGGAAGACGGGCATATCGAGCGCGGCGCGCAGCTTTTCCTCGATCTCGAAGCAGCGTGGAGCACTGATATCCTCGAGATTGATGCCGCCGAACGATGGTGCGATCGCGGTCACAATGCGCACGATCTCATCCGGGTCACGCGCCGCCAGACAGATCGGAAACGCTTCTACCCCAGCCAGCGTCTGGAAAAGAACGGCCTTGCCCTCCATCACCGGCAGCGCCGCCTGAGGGCCGATATCGCCAAGACCAAGCACCGCCGAACCGTCGGTCACGATCCCGATCATGTTGCCCTTGGCCGTCAATTCGTTGACACGGGAGACATCGTCTCGAATCACATGCGCTGCCACCAGCGCCCGTGGGGCCACGTAGAGCAGGTTCAGGATGTGGTGGTCCCGGATGGGAATCTTGCTCCGGATCTCGAGAATTCCATGATGGCGCTCCCGAAGATCGATCGCTTCCTCCCGAAACGTCCTGCCTTCCATGCGGGTGCTCGGCCGTGCGACTTCGAGCCGTCCCTCGTAGACGTAGCGGCGAGTCTTCTCGGCAACGATCTCCGGGCTAATGTCGCGGGTCGCCTCCCCCGATTCGATCGCACCACGGACCACCGCCGCCGCCACCGCCGGAGCGACCCTGAAATCGAACAGCTGTGGCACGATGTACTCCTCGTGCAACTCGTCCTCGGGAACCATGTCCGCCAGTGCGTGAGCGGCGTAAAGCATCATGCGCAACCGGATATTCCGCGCGCCGCTATCCAGCAGGCCCCGGAAGAAGCCGGGAAACACGAGCGAGACGTCCATCATGTTGGCGTAGTCGGAACGACCGGTCGCGATCACCCGCGCCCCACCAGCACGTGCGACCGAAGGCAGGATCTCCGGCGTCGGGACGGCAAGTGCGAAGACGATCGGATCCGGTGCCATCGAGCGCACCATGTCCTCGCTGACGATGTCACCGGTCGAGAGTCCGATGAACACGTCGGCGCCTTTGAGCATGTCGCTCAGCGATCCCTGGCGTTGATCGAGATTGGTTTCCTTCGCGACGTACGACTTCGCCCAGTTCATCCGCTCGGATCGGTACCGGTAGATCGCTCCGGCACGATCGCACACGACAAGATTCTTGACGCCGGCGCGGGTCAGCAAGCGCGCCACGCCGATGCCAGCGATACCCGCGCCGCTGAGCACAACGCTGATCTCCTCGAGCTCCTTGCCAACAACCTTCAAGGCGTTGAACAATGCGCCGAGGACGAGTATCGCGGTGCCGTGATGCTGATTCGAGAAGACGGGGATATCCGCACCCTTGTCGAGATTGTCTGCGATCGTGAATGCGCGCGGCGACGAGATATCATCCAGGCAGATCGCACCGAACGTCGGGGCGATCGAAATCCCTGTCTCGACGATTTCGCCGGGATCGGTGGTCGACACGCAAATCGGAAACGCGTCGATGCCGGCGAAGGTCTTGAAGATGACGCTCTTGCCCTCGGCGACGGCGATCTCCGCCTCCGGCGGCCCACCTTCACTCCCGAACAGGTCGGACCCGTCGGACAAGATCGCGACCGTGTTTCCCCGGCAGGTGAGGTCGTAGGAACGTAGCGGATCGGCGTGAATCGCCATGCATGCTTCTGCCACTCCCGGCGTATAGACCAGCGACAGAATCGCCCGGTCGCGAACCGGAACCTTGCTGGCAACCCCGATCAGCCCCCGATAGCGGCGCCGGTAGTCCAGTCCTTCATCGTCGTCGTCGTAGTAGAACGTTCCCTTCGCCGCCGCACCGGATTGGGGGGCGTCGGCCCGACGCGAGACTTGCGAGATTGGAGCGTCCCTATCGTCGGAGAAGGCATCCTCCGGAAACCGGTCGTCATCTTCGTCTATCGCGGGCGCAAGCCCTTCGGAAAATGACTGATCTGATGAGTTCGTTTTCGACTGAGCCATAAGGTTCACCATGACTAGCGCTGACGGTGGCGAATCAGCATCGAGAGGTAGGACATCCACGACATCGAGAGGAAATTGGGAATGCCAGCCGTTCCGCATCCGCGACCCTGTCGAACCACCGTGTGCCGGAAATTGACATCACAGAGTGTACCGTAGTGAGGAAGCAGTTTGGATTGGATTCGCAGGCAATAGACAAAAAACCGGGACAATGCGCATGCGCATTGTCCCGGCTCGTCGAACGTTCCTCTGACGAATGTCAGAGCCTGGACACTAGGCCCGTGGCGATGCAAGTGGAGAAGCCGAGGGCGACGCAACAGGTGACGCCGCCGGAGATGCGACCGAACTGGCGGCAGGTGACGCCTTCGGAGTCGACTCGACCGTGATCGCGGGTACAACTGGAACCACGTCTCCGGCTGGCGAGGCAGCAGGAGACGCAACCGGGGTGGCCGGAATTGCCGGAACGACATCGGCCGGAGAAGCCTCGGCTGTGGCGTCCAGGCTGGTGGCCGGTGTCGCGTCGACGCCCGAAACAGGGGTGGAGGCCGTTCCCGTAGACGGAGTAGATTCAGAAGCTGAACCGGTAGTCGGGGTCGATACCGACGCGGAGGTCGGGCTCGCGACCATTACAGGCTCGGTGGTCGGGACCGTCGTCGGCGCAACCACTGCTGCTTTGGCTGTCGGTGTCTCGTCCTTCTTGTCACTGCCACCACCGCAGCTGACGAGAACGAGCGTGCTCAAACCCAGGGCGAATACCCCATAGGCACGACGACTTTTGAAAAACGATCGCGGTGTAACTATCACGTTGGTGTTCCCTCCCAAGACTCAACTACTGCTACTGCCAATTTCTTGCCAACGTCACTTCGACGTGCGACCGCACCGCGTCGAATGCGACACTCGGTTCCGTCACCGATTCGCATTCCCGTCTTCACACCAACACGAGCACAGCTCTCCCAAACAGACGATTCGACTTGCCTGCGTCAAATGAGGTATGCGGACTCGTCTTTCGTTCGGCTTGCAGACAGCAACACGCATCCGATTCGACTGCGATTGAGTAGAGTCTACACTGACTCTCCCGTTGACAACTAGACCGTATTGAGCCGAAAAATGGACTCATGCAATCTTGCCACCTGACGAACCATGTTCCTCGATCCCACCCAATACGTGCCAGATGTCGCAGAAGCGCTCGCGTTCTTCAGGTTCCTTCGGCCACGAACCTTTATCCCCCTCACTCCTCTTCATCCCGTGAACCTGATACGGTAAAGATCGAAGCATGCAATTTGCTGGCATCCGGCAATACAGAAGGTCACGTGAAAGGCTATCTCCCTGCATGAATGAATCTGTTTCTCCTGCGATTGATACGTTGTGGTCTGCCGAGCTGGACATTGCGCTCCAGGCGGCGCGGCTGGCCTCTGAAGCGATTCGCGGTTTCTATGAATCTCGCGAGGCGGAGATCTATACCAAGGGCGATGGCTCTCCTGTCACCGATGCCGACCTCGCCGCCGACCTCATCATCCGCGAGACGATTGGCGCCGCCTTCCCGAACGATGCACTTCTCACCGAAGAAGGCGCGAAGGACATGGCACGAGTTGACCGACACCGTTGCTGGGTGGTCGATCCGCTCGACGGCACTGCTCAGTTCGTCGCCGGTACCGATCGCTTCGAGGTGCTCATCGCCCTGGTGAACGACGGCCGTCCCGTAGTCGCGGTGAGCGTCCATCCACCATCCGGTGTCATCCATGCCGCGATCGCGGGCAAGGGTGCCTGGCTGGTAAATGAAAGCGGTCGCCATCCATTCAGACTTGCTCCCTCGGAGCAGCCGCCAAGAATCGTCTCGTCGAAATGGTATCGGGGACTCGAAGGCAGAGACCTGATCGAGAAGGTCGCGACCGAACTCGGTGCCGGCGCTCCTCCGGTTCTCGAGATCGGGTTTCAGCCACGAGCGTTCGAGGACAGCATCCGCACCTATGACGTGTTCGTTGGGCTCTGGCCTGACGGCAGAGAATCGATTGCTCAAGAATGGGATCTGGCGGCCTCGGACCTGATCGTGAACGAGGCCGGTGGGCGCTTCACGGATATGTGGGGGCGACTTCACCGCTACAACAAACGCAACACCAGTATCAGTGGAGGAATCCTTGCCAGCGCCGACCCCCAAGTCCACCAGCGCGTGCTCGACGCATTCGAAGGCGGGCGACCCCAAGCGGCACCACCTGCAGATCCCGCCGACGGCTGATCCTTCCTCTGAAATCGCCACGCGACACAACGAGACGAGTGACCGGAGTCACTCGTCTCGTTGCATCCGTGTCAATACCATATCCGTTAGCTGGAACTTCTCATCAGCGTGTGGAAAGCAATGAAGCTGCATCCTGATCGAGGATGACATGAAGACGTTCTCCAGCCTGCACCAACCATGAACCCGGCACATCGGCGGTCGCCGGATCTTCCAGGGTAGCCCGCACGATCTCGGCTTTGTTCTTCCCCGATACGATCAGCACGATCTGGCGAGCCTTGAGAATCGTCCCGAGTCCGATCGTCATTGCCTGCGTTGGAATATCGGCCTTCCCGTCCCAATACGCAGCAGACTGATTTCGGGTTGCCGCTTCGAGCTCGACAACCCGGGTCGAGTCGGTCGGCAATGAACCGGGTTCGTTGAAGCCGATGTGACCGTTGGGACCGAGCCCGACCACCGCGAGGTCGAATCCGCCCAGATCCTCGATCTGACGGTCGTACCCGGCTGCAGCGAGCGCTGGGTTGTCCGCGACGGTCGGGATGTAGTGAATATGGTTTTCGGGGAGGTTTCCGGGGATCAGAAATTCGGCCCGCAGCCAGCGCGTCAGGCTCGCCTCGTCTTCCGGTGTCGCCCCCAGATAGTCGTCCAGGCAGAAGAACTGCGCACGACCGAAATCGAGTTCGCCAGCCTGAATCCGGCGAACCAGTTCCTGGTACATGCCAACCGGTGTATCACCGGTTGGCAGTGTCACGACCGCATCGGGTTTCCGGCCCAGAACAGCGGCAACGGCCTCCGCTGCGCGTTGACTCAGGTCGTCGTAGTGCTCGACAACAGAGACTATTGGCGAATGGGCTACTCCGGCATCCTCTGCCATATTCATGATTTCTGACCACCTCGCATGCGTATCGCTCACACGGTTGCTCATACAATGGAAACGTGATGCTTCACGCCCACTGCGGCGTGAACTCCTGGCAAATCCCACGTCATCTTACCGAATTCTACGCCCACCGAGGCGTGAACCAACCGAGACGAGGTTACGCGTGACGATGTCAACGTTCCTGCATGCGCTTCGAACGACAGATACATGGGTTTCGGACCTCGCCGTGAAGGGCGTAGCGGCGGCAATCTGGCATCGGGGCGAGATCGTTGCCGAGTATCAGGTCGGTGAAGCGCAACCTGGTGTGCCCGTGCGTGAGGACACCCTCTTCGCCCTGGCATCCGTATCGAAGCCGTTCACCGCTGCCACGGTCATGAGGCTGGTGGCGCGAGGCGACGTGTCGCTGGACATGCCGGTGGCGACAATCGTTCCCGAGTTCGGAGAAACCGATGACCCGTTCGCCGACGACGCCTATCCCCAGCTCGAAGCGCTCCGCGACCGCGTCACACTCCGCATGCTCCTCTCCCACACCTCGGGTCTGCCCGAGAACCCCGGCGCCAAACGAATTCGAATGCGTGATCAGCCGACGCTCGCGCATATGCTCGACGTTATGTGCGGGGTTCCCCTCCAGGAGATTCCCGGGACCATCCTTCGCTATTCGAACGTCGGGCCGGGAGTCGCGGCCCGCATGGCAGAAAGGGCAACAGGTATCGGCTTTCATCAGTTGCTCAACGATGAAGTGCTGGTCCCCCGTGGCCTGACGAATGTCGTGGCCCGCCCGGACGTCTCACTCGATAGCCGCATCGCACTGGTGGAAGACCCTGCCTCGCCTGGAACTCCCACCGAGAGTTACAACAGCCCGTACTGGCGTGAACTCGGTATTCCCTGGGGCGGATACTATGGCACAGTCCGCGATGTCGTTCGGTTCGCGGCAAGTTTCATCCCTGGGTATGTCGAACATGTGGATCAGGAAGCCGCCGCCGAGATGATCTCGGATCAACTTCACGGGATTCCGGGTGGCGTCGATTCGGCCAGCGTTCGGTGGAACCCCGGTTTCTGGGGACTCGGCTGGGAAGTCAAGGGCACCAAATCGGGTCATTGGACTGGCACGCTCACATCGCCACGCACCTTTTGCCATTGGGGCCAGTCCGGCACGCTCGTGTGGGCCGACCCTGAGCGGGAACTCGCGCTGGCAGTCTTTGGCAACCGGTCAGTCATCAGGCGAGCCTGGCCACTTGTTCCGGCACGCTGGTCGATCCTCAGCGATGACATCGTCCGAATTGCCGATGCCATGTAATCGACGCATCGGCGTTTGCCAGGCATTCAGAGGGGCCTCGCCATCAACGATGATGAAAATTCCTCTATCCTGAAGGCAAATCGCGTATCCTGCCAACAGATTCGTCGCCTTGGGCACACTCGAACTCGAATACGATTCATAAAAAGCTCGCACGCGCGTTGAGCAGGAGTAACTGCAGACTATGGACTTTATCGATGCTGCATCCACGGCGGCGACCGGAAAACCGGGCACGCCAATCCACCTTCCCGTGCCAAAGACCGGAGGCCCACGGGGTTCGCGGATGGGACTGGTCGCCATCGGGATCATTCTGATGCTCTCGACGCTGGTATTGCCGTTCGTGACCAGCGCCGGAACCACCCGCACCGGTGCAACCGTCGATGTCGGCCAAGCCGAGCGGATCACCGGGGACTTCAATGCCGCAGCAGGCGACATCACCTTGGCCGGGACCATCACCGGCGACGCCAATGTGGCCGGAAGAAAGATCGATGTCCCCGGTACCGTCGAGGGGTCGTTGAACGTCTTTGGTGGGAGCGTCACCATCTCTGGAAACGTTCGTCACTCGGCCAGAATCGTCGCCGGTCAGGTAGATGTCACAGGCAACATCGCGGGTGACCTGATCGTCGCTGGTGGGAGCGTCACCATCCCGAGCCAGGCCCGAATCGCAGGCGACCTGATCGTCACCGGCGGCACAGTTGATTTTCGGGGAACGGTCGCGGGCCGGGTGATAGTGCGTGTATCGAACGTGACCATCGGCGGCACCGTCACCGGCGATGCGGACGTCTCCGCGAGTTCGATCGACGTCCTCGCACCAGCGAAGATCGGTGGTGACCTGACGTACGACAGTGCGTCGACGGCCGATGTCGCGCCCAATGCGGTCGTCACCGGAACGACGACGCAGAACAAGCCATTAGCCTTCGGTGGTGCCTCGCGTAACATCTTCAACCCTTGGCTGCGCGTGGTGTGGGCGCTGCTGGCCGGCGTCGTGGTTGTTGCGCTCGCACCACGGCTCATGAGTGCTGTCGGGAAGAGCGGACGGCGCATCCTCCCCGCGTTCGGGATCGGTATCGTCTCCCTGATCGTCGTGCCTATCCTCGCGTTCCTCCTCATGATCACGGTGATCGGCCTCCCCGTGGGCCTGATCTTCCTCGCCGCGTTCCTGATCGCACTCTATCTCTCGCAGGTGATCGTCGGCACCATGCTGGGTCGCTTGATCCTCTCCGGTCGGTGGGACGACGGGAGCCGCGGCTTCAATCTGCTCTGCATGACGGTCGGTGTCATCATCATCTCGGCTCTGCGCTTCGTCCCGCTCCCATATGTGTCTGGGGGTATCAGCATCATCGTCTCGATCTGGGGTGTTGGGACCGTCATGATGCTCTTCGGACGCCTCCGACCACAAGCGGTCCGCGACCTCGCACGGACCTGAATCCTCGAAGCTCGAATCATCTTCCTGGAATTCTGTTCCGCCAATCCACTATTGGGTAGATCGAGTAGCACCAAGGCCCCGCCCGGTTCGATGAACCGGGCGGGGCCCTTCCTTGGATCGCGATAGCCGTTCTGCGGTGCCGGGTGCCGGCTGCTGAAACTACGCCCCGACGTTGGAGAGCACCAGCGCTTCCTCACGCAATCCGGCACGTGCGATCGCGTTGAAGAAAACCTTGTATGTCACGCGCGTCTGCGCCCGGAAGTAAGGACGGAACCCGAAGAGGATAACTCGCCCATCACCGAAGGCGATATCCACGAGAGCCGCCTTTCGCTCGAGATGCTCGGAGCCCAGGATCCAGCCGCTGAGATTGGGATTGGAGGCCGGATATTGGCCGACCACCTTTGCTTCGGCGCCCAGCGATTCAAACGCAACACTCTCCAGGAACAGCACCGGGGTCTCGCGCGCAAACCCGTATCCGAGGGGATCCTTGGTATCGAACACGACTTTCAGGAGCGAACCGGGACAATAGAACTCATCGTCCTTCAGCTTCGAGAGCGCGTTGCGAACGGGCAGCGAGAGTGCTTCGATCAGTCCTTGCGCAATACCATCGATGCCGATCAGCGTGCCGCCATCGCTCGCGAATCGCCTCAGCGCCTCAAGCCCGACGTCGCCCAGACCACCAACATATTCGGGCGGCATCAGGTCCTTGTAGCGTCCCTTCTCCGGACGCCCGTCGCGCAGATCCTTCGCACTCATGTGCGGGATCAGCAGCACATCGAAGCGGTCGCGAAGACCGCCCTGGCGCACATCACTGGTTTGCAGGGTGGTGTACGGGACGTTGTACTCCTCGAGCACCCATCGCGCCCAGCCTTCGTCCATGCTTGCCGTCCACGGCTGGTAGACGCCCAGTCGGACGGGTGCCTGCAGCCAGGCGTCGATAGGGCCGGCAAAATCGATCCCGGTCGCGGTCGCGCCGGTCTTCTCGACCACGGCGGCGATGGCCACTTCACGGCCGGCCACATTCGGCACCACGATCGTACCGACCGCCAATCCACCGTCTGTCCTGCGCGTGCGGTAGAACGGTATTGCCTGCTCGTGCAGTTCCTGGATGGCCGCGATGCTGGCGTTTGACCGGGGGTCGATCGTCCAACCCGTTACGTCTGTACCGACACCCGCGACCTCACCGGTCAATCGCTCGATCGGGTCCAGCAGATCAGCTGGCAGGTCGCCACCAAGCGGTCGATCGATCTGGACTGCCTGCACGCCCATCTGGATCGGCAAGGTATGGCCGACGATGTCGTACGGCTTGCGGGGTGGACCGCCCGGCCACTCGCGCAGATCTGGATACTGCTGAATTTCTAGCAAGGTCTTCGCGAACGAGCCGGCGGGTTGATCGAGTCTCACGATATGAGATCCGGCCCCGAATGTAATACCATCCGCTTCGAACGGCGCTGTTGCAACCTGCACCTCGACCAATCCTCGCTGGAGGATCTGGAGCAGTTCCACCGTTGCCGCGTCATCGCGCTGCTCTCGGGGAATGACGAACGCATACGGCTTCTCGCTTCGGTCCACGACCCGGCAAGCGATGCCCATGTAATCGCGAAGCCACTGCTCCCGGAAAGCCGAGAGGTGGTGAAGGAACGCGCGGGCGGCGACTCGGTCGTACTCGACGATGTCCGCGAGGGTCCACTCCCCGCCCTTCCACGGCAGCGGATGGTTCCACGCTCGCTCGCGCGGATCGAAGCCATGCTCCGCCTCGAGATCGTCCTCACCCAAGGTCACGGACGTGGCGAGTTTGACGCTGGCCGCTTCACTCAGGAGATCGACGCTGCCGTGATAGTTCCCATAGGCGAGTGACGGCGAGTAATTGTCGAAGATGGCGTTTGTCGCGACGCCCGCCTTGTTCTCCGCCGTCAGGCGCTGTGCGATATGGGAACCGAGCGCGGCGAAACCTTGTTGAATAAGGGGATCCTGGTTGGGATCGAGAGGATCGATGAACGGCGGAACCATGAACCGCACGCCTTTGCGACCCATCTGGTGCATGTCGAAGACTGCCTGTGGGTGTTCGCGATTGTGCAGGTCGACATAGAGGCGGGTCTCGGCCTGCGTCATCATGAACCAGTCTCGATTGTTATCGTGGCCGGTGTATGGATGGTAAAGCCATGGAAGATCGACGCCCTCGTACTCCGTCCCGAGCCACCGCGCATACCATTCCGATATCATCTGCAACCCATCCGGATTGTGACTCGGGATCAGGACCGTGATGGTGTTCGAAAGAATGGCTTGCGTTTCCCTGTCGTCCTGCGTCACGAGTTCATATGCCAGGTCGAGCGTCATCAGCGCCGCGCCGATCTCGTTGGAATGCTGGGTCGCCAGAATGACCGCAACACTCCGAGCCTCGGCGATCAGCAGGTCCGTTTCCTCCCGGTTCATTCCCCGGGGATCCCACAACTGTCCGAGGAGTTCCCGGTTCCGCTCCAGACTGCTCGGTTGAAGGTTCTCCGGTGCCGATATGTAGACCGCGATATAGGGTTTTCCGGAAGTGGACGTTCCCAGCGTCTCGAGGTGAACGCGATCGGAGACGGCATCCAGCTCCGTGAAATAGCGAATGATGTCGTCCCACTCCGGCAACCAGCCTGCCTCACCCATCGTGTGACCGAGTACGCGCTCCGGTGTGGGAATACTGCCGTGCGAACGGCTTCCACGCCGCCGCCGGCGGCGCGGTCCAACCGCCAGCAGATCACGGGCGCCTGAGAGCCACTCGTCATCGAACAACAACACGCCGGCTTCGGACACGTTGGTCGCCTCGGGCAACGTCCCGTCCGTGATCCTGGCTTTCACGAGATACGGTGACAACCCAAGGGCGTCTGCCACAGACGATGTTGTCAGGTATCCGCGCAGTTCAGACAGTTTGGCTCTCGGCACAATGCAATCCTTTCATGATCATCGGTGCATACGAAGGCCCGCAGAGATGCGCCGGAAAAGGGCATTCCCAATGAACAACGGGCAGGAGCACCAGCATATCCATTCCAATTCGCAAAAAAACGAGAAGTTAGAAAATCCGGAAAGTCACCAGTATCAATCTCATCGACATGAAATAACGAATCTCTGCGCTCGTCAAGAGGCGGAGATCATCAACATACACACAATAATGACACAACTTGGAGATCTCGCAATCGGGAACCGGCGTGAATTCATGGAATTGAGAGTCCACTTGACGTATGCATTCGTGATATCCGGTCTCGCGGAGATATGACGATACCGGGTAATTCGATGATTACCCGGTATCCTTCGATCGATACATGATGCTTCGTTGACCTGGAACCTTGGTAAGCCTATGGCTCAGCCTGCTCGTGTCGATTGAGCAACGCATGCATGCCAGTATAGGTGTAACTCACACCGAATTCTCCCTTGACCCAGTCAACCGCTTCCCATACCGTCCGGAACGATCCCGTCGCAGCACGAGATACAAGAGCACCGACCTGCTCCGGAGTCAGGCGTGAAGGACGACCAGGAGCACCATGACCTGGAGTCCGCTTGATCACGGCATCGATTCCACCCGCTCGATACCAGGACACCCATCGTTGGATTGTCCGGTAGTCGACGCTGACGGCTTGCCCGACATCACCGATTTGATACCCGCGCCGAAGCAGCCAGAAGGCGTGGAGTCGCACGCGACGATGGCCGTTGCGCTCTTTCTGGTAGCGACCATACAGTTCGTCAGCAGATTCCTTCCAGTCGATCGTCAGTGTTCTTCCTGGCATGACATTATGTTCCTTGGTAGCACTAGCCTGCCTTGGCAGGCGTTGCCCGGCAATTCATGAATGAAGCCAACTGCGTCTAATAGAGAAAGGTGGGAAGTCAGCAGCAATCTCCTTTTCGCGGAGGACGACGATGTCGGCTCGCGTGGGCCACCAGGATTAGCAGGCAGATCGGGCATCGAGGGCTGGAATCAGATACCAGACACACTTGGTTTACTGCCTCCCGGCGGCATGTCTGAAGATCCTGTCGAGGAGCCAATGCGTCTGTGCTTCCATCCATGGGTAGACGCCCGAATGCCGAGCCTCCCGCATGTACGATGTATTAATGCAATCCCTGTGCCTAGGACAGATCGCGGGGCCCGAAAGCCATGGGCAGCAATTCATCAAGGCTCGTCACGATGACGTTTTCAGGTCCATCCATCATGACCGCCAGATCGAAATCCACCGGCTTGAACTCGTTCAGAACCTGGCGGCAGGCACCGCACGGTGATGCCCCGGGATGTCGGGGAGTGCTGATCGCAATCGCCCGGATCTCCCGATGGCCAGCCGCTGCGGCGGTGAATATTGCCACTCGCTCACCGCAGGTGGTCAGTCCGAAGCTGGCATTCTCGATGTTTGCACCGGTCACGATTGTTCCATCCGCCGTGAGAATCGCGGCACCAACCGGAAAGTTCGAGTACGGAACATACGCGTGATGCGCAGCACTTCTGGCAGCCGCGATCAACCGCTCGACCATGTCGGCATCGACACGTGGATCTGCAGACCTCTTTGTCATCGCATGTAATCCTCTTGGGCTTCGAGATCGGACTGGAAATACATGCGTGTCCTCCGAGATGATCGGGACGCGATGTGTCGCTCCGATAGGCGGGACGGTGCGCTGCCCGGCGCGCTGCCCGGCGCGCTGCTATGAGAGAATACGTCGTAGGATGACTATCTGCCTGTTCGCATATGTATCTCAAGGTGGTTCGAGACATGAGCGACGATTATCACGACACGTTCGCAGCGGGTGATCATGGGTCGCCAGCGGACGATATGGCCGAGGCGGCCGCGATGTTTCTCGGCAACGTGCTTGGCCTCGAGGATGATACTGCCTCACTGGCGCAGGACCTCTCTGCGATCAAGCGGGATGTCAATGCATCCATCTACACGATCCAGCTTGAATCGAGTGTCGGGCCAGCCGCTTTTCTCGTCTACGGATACCTGCTCGACGAGCGAGGCGGAGACGGGCACACCGGCAAGGAACTCTTCGATTCCGGACGCGTGACGTTGCAACAGGCTGCCGAGCGCAATTCACCGGGTCCACGTGCGGTTGCGCACGGCGAGAGTGGCGATTATGGATTCATCATCGCCACCACCCCAGGAACATTTCGTGCCCTCGCAGGCGAGAGCAGCGAGTCCGTCCGAAATCTGGAGCCCGCCCCGGCTGATCTCCCGTCCACTCCGGAAATCGATCGCATCCGCAGAGACGCTGCGATCGAGTTGCTCCAACTCCTCCGTGATGCCAACGAACGCTCGAGTCAATGGCTTGGCGCGATTCAGACAGCCAGCCAATCAGATGCGGCGAACGATAATCTTCTCGCCTTCAATGAGTCGGAGACGGAACTCGCCCTCTTCCTCCTCGATGATCGGAGCATCGGGGACCTTCTGCGTACGCTCAACTTGCTCATTGCAACCGCGCAACAACACACGGCATCCGCTCTTCGGGACGATGCCGACTGACACGGCCGACTGACACGTTCGATCGGGAAGTCGCAGAGCGGTCGTTTACTGAGCAGCAGCATCATGTGGTGGATGTCACTCCGTGCCCTGGCTTACGTGGATGACGGGCGGACGGGCGTAGTCCGAGCAATGTAGGCAGCCTCGATCTCGTGCAAGCGTGAGATCAGCTCGTCTTCTGTGTGGGCGATGCCGAGAGATTCCTGCAACCCGCCGATCACGAACGCGTTGATCGACCAAGCCAGGTTCTCCACGCCCGTCTTTTCGACGTCGGGTTGCCCCTGGAGGCGGATATCGGTTGCCAGACCGATAACGCCCATATATCTCGTCGGATCGACGAACCGGCTCAGGCAGTCGAAGTATCCCGCCTCCCAGTTCGTCCCGGAGTCTTCACTGACCTGACAGAGATACACGTTCGCGGCTTCAAGCGCCACTCGATCAGCATCGTAGATCTTTCGCGCCGTGAGGTCGGTCCGCGTTTTGTCGTTGATCGGTTCGCTCTCGTTCGGGCAATAAACCTCGAAGCCGTGTCTCCGGAGTTGCCCAGCGAGCCACAGATTGTAGCGAACCTCGGCCGAAACGAACATCGGCCCGCCCAGGTAGACGTTCATATCTTCACCAGATGCGTATTTGCAGACGCAGGTGGTGTTTCCAGATGGTGATCCCGTTCGTACTGCGCGCGCCAGACGCGGGATTGCGCTTCCGACACCTTCACAAACGAGGCGGTCGCATCCGCGATCACCCGGCTATCCGTTTCGCGCAGCAACTCACCCGTCATCTCGATCAATCGACTCCGCCTTTGCCCAATATGACCGATCGCCAGCACAGGCTCGCCGACCATCATCGGCGTCCGGAACCGCACCGACATCCGACCCGTGACAGCCCAGATGTCGTCTCGGTAAAGCGACCACGCCATGACCTCATCCAGCAGCGTGCTGATGATACCGCCGTGAATGACACCCTCATACCCTTCGAACCGCGCAGATGGCAGGAATCGCGTCCAGACACCGTCGCCAGCGGGGTTGAGCCGGAACTCGAGGTGCAGTCCGTGTGCGTTCAACCGTCCGCATCCAAAGCAGTTGTGATCGTTGCTGACATTGACGACCGCGCCTTCGACCACCGCAACCTCGTCCACCAACGTCACTCGATTATCCACACGCATCACATACCGACCAATATATCGTCCCGGTCACCAGGGCATGTTTTCCTGTCAAACCAAACCACCATCTTCGTCGAGCACGCGACGTACCAGTTCGTCCAACGTCGGACCTGCTTCCGCCTGGAGGTGCATGTCGGCGATAACATCCAATGGCGTTGGTGTCCGATTGATGATGATGAGACGTGCACCCTTTTCCTTCGCGATCGCTGGCAGACGTGCTGCTGGATTCACGACCAGTGAACTCCCCACCACCAGCATCAGGTCGCATGCCTGCGAAACTGCCAGAGCCAGCTTCAGGGCCTGCTGCGGCAATGGCTCCCCAAACAGCACGGTCGCCGAACGCAACGGCCCACCACACACCGTGCAGCGGGGATCCTCGGCGCCTGCCTCGAGACGTGCCTGAATGTCCTGGCCATCGTACTCCGTTCCACAATTCATGCAGCGAAGCCGATGCGTCGACCCGTGCAACTCGATCACCCGGTCGGGCCGGTTGCCCGCCTTCTGGTGTAGCCCGTCGATATTCTGCGTGATGACCGCGAGCAATCGACCGGCCGCATCGAATCTGGCAAGCGCTACATGACCCAGGTTGGGCTCCCGCGCCAGCATCTGCGGGTAATACTCTCGCCGGAACTTCCAGTGCTCTTTCTGGGCTTCTTCATCTGTCCTGAGCGTCTCGATACTTGGAATGGCGTTTCTCGCCCACACGCCATTCGGTCCCCGGTAATCCGGGATCCCGGACTCCGTGCTGATCCCGGCGCCCGTAAATACCACCATCCGCCGGCTGGCAGCGACGATGTCGACGAGCCGATCCATGTCTGCCGGCGACGCAGCGGGGGCGAGTGGATCGGGATGAATAGTCACAATGTCGCGATCCATGAACTCGTGTCACTTTCTTGAAATAATGGGAATGATCGAGGAAGCAGGCATGTCAACAACGGTGGTAGTGCGAAAAAAGGTTGCTGGCAGTGGGGCTTACCGCATCCTCCGATAATGGTACCGGAAATGTCGAACTGAAGATGCTGAGGCGAAGACCGGATGCACCGCGGATCGATCGGCGCGTCACGATGCGTCCTGCCGGGTGCCATCCATCTCCTTGTGTACGTACATGAGGTGTGGTAGGATCGCAATCATTCAAATGTGTCTCGATATCACACTATGGATACCCCCGCACAATAGTGCAGATGTCTCCGAAGCATCTGGCATACACGCTTTCTCGTCGAGTCGCCTTCTGGCGACGCGTCAGATCGATTCTGGACTCCGTTCCAGTTTCGAACGCTGCTACGGCAATGACACGTCACGAAAGCGATTTGCGGTTCTGGGGGGAACCATCATGCTGATTTCGGACCGGTCTATCTTCGATCTCGAGTGTCGGCAGATCGCTGCGATTGAATGCTGGTCGCCACGTTTCCGACGGATCATGATGCGCCTCGGCATATCTCGTCTTGCCGAACCCGCCCGCAACACATCCCCTGCCTCCAAGGAGAGCGCGCCTCCATTCGCGATCGTGCCTCTGCGGCTCCTATCCGGTCCGTCTCCTTTGCCAATCACTTTGTCCCTCCATCGAAACGATAGAGAGTTCATGAAGCCTGTTCACAATTCCCTTGCCACAAAAAACCTCCACGATCAGAATCAACCCGCTCAGCTGCAGGAAACGTTCCCTCAGGGACGAGGCAACCTCTTCTGTGGTAGACGGCACCCGCAACTTCGCGGTGATCGAACCGGGGTCATCCTCTCGGAGTCCGAGCGTCAAGCCCGGCTCGCTGCGGTGCGCGGTGTCTTTGCCGCCCGTGAAGGCAACTTCGATGCGGCTGCCGAGTTCTTCCTGATGGCCGCGCGAGAACCTCTGATCGACTTCGGTGAGGTCCCCGGATTCTGGCACCTGACGCGTCGCGCCATGCAGGCGGCAATCGATGCATATGAGGAAGCCGGCCGCCTCCGGGATGCGTCTGCGATGACCGCGCGGATTCGCATCGTGTTTCGTCCCCGTCCTCTGCGCCAACCTCGTCTGCTACCAGCACATCTCCCGTCACGCATCAGCTCGACAGGGGGACGCTAGAGGCTTTCTCGACGCATGTCGCTTTGGGCCTCCCTCTTGTGAGATCCAGGCGGGACCGTAAGCTGGCTCCTTGGAGGCGAGGACGTTATCGTGTTGCTCCAACGAGGAGCCTCATCTCTTTCACAAACAGAAACGCCCGGTGCTAAAGCACCGGGCGTTTCAATTACTGTTCGATCGCTGCCGAGGGATACCAGTCTGACCGCGATCGAGTGGTCTGACTTCGGAGAGGAAGGTTGTGGAGTGATGCGTAATCTTACGTTTCCTTCAGATTTCCGCATACTGGAGGAGGAAGATGAGGGTGTATTGTGCCAGGCAACCGGCTAACGTCGCCCGAGGCGGCTAGGGAATCTGCGGTTCGCGACGGAGTTGGTCGAATGATGATCGGAATGTCATCGCGATCCGGAAGGCCCTGCGTCAGATCCTTCATGCATATGCCGCATGTCGAATCTGGCGAGCCTGAAAACAGGATGGATTATCAAAGTGCGGTGAGCGCGTCATTGCGCTGCGTCATTCATTCATTGAATCGTCTGGATCTATCGTAGCATCGCGATATCGCGTTGTCTAGTGGTTCCGACAGATTCGTGCTAAATTGCACAATCGCTGATGTCTCTACCTTACGTCATCTCGCGCGTCCCCGGATGCTTTCCGCGAGAGCTTCCATCTGGCTGCGGTCGATCGCGTAATACTTCATGCCCCGTCGCGGTTCAACGCGCACAAGCCCGGCGCGTTCGAGTTGTGACAGGTGACGGGATACAGCCGATTGGGCAATTCCAAGGCGTCCCACGATCTCCTGCGCATAAAGCTCGCCACCGCCTAATAAATCCAGGATTCGCAGGCGATTGGCATCTCCCAAAGCCCGCAAACTCTCGAGCAGCACGTCACCTGACAGATTGTCCGAGTCCCGGCTGGAATACGACTCGTCCCGCAAGGAATCGTTTGGGGTCGTCAGCTCGAACGTTGCCAGATGTCCATCGATCACGTTCTGCGCAGCGAAAAAGACGATCAGATCGGGCGGATAACTGATATAGCTGACAAACGCACCGATATGAGCGGATGGGCAGAACGTCACCCGCGCCACGTTGTTGAGTACCGCTGTCAACGTCGCGGGCAACCGATTTCCGGTTAGATCTGCGAACGCCATGCCGAATCCATGCGTCGAAACCAGCCGCGCCGCGCGTTCCGCGTCAACCAGTTCCGCGTGCCGAACCTCGAAATCCTCGGCATACAAGTGGTCCCAAATCCCTCGGATCAGGCGAATTGTGCGAGCTTTGAGCGTTTCGGGCATCATCACCAGACGAATCACTTCATCGGCGTCTGCCGTCGTCAACCCCGGTTCGATATACCGGCGCCACTCGGATTCTTCTTCCGTCGCGGGAGCGGCGAGACCGGTTCCCAGATCCAGATGCACACGATCGAGAGCATGGACGATCATCATCCGGTATTGCTCGGCATCGAGCTCCGAGAGAAAGTCCAGCAACGCCTCGATCCCGGCATCGATGTGATCGTCCCGCAAGGGATCGAACCACATGATCGGCTCCTCCATATAATAGAGAAGTCGTCCCGAAAAACCGTGAAGAAGATCGAGATCTTCCTGCAGCTTGCGAGGCAAGGACCTCCGCGCGTCCACGAGCCGCCGATCAAGCCCACTTCCGGGAACCGCGCGGTAGAGCAGCGACATGATCGAGACCATATCGAGTGGAATGGACACCGCCGTCTTCACCTGCAGTGCCGGTCGTCCGATGACGAGTTCACCCATATACCATCCGTTTTCTGGTAAGCCATGGAGACGCGGACCCTCTGCTCAGGTTCGTCTGATCACAGAACGGACGCATTGTTGCGCATTCGTCCCTGGCACCGACCAGTTGGAATATGTTCATCACCATATCAGCATACATATGCCGGGTCAAGCGCGTGATGTCGAACGTCGCCAGTATGAGATTGCCTAATTCATTCCATCGCAGATGGATGGTATGCACAGATCCGCATTGATCCGCATCCGACACGACTGCGAGGGCCGCAAGGGCCGGCAGGGGTTGACAGCAGCCTCTGCCGCCTTCTACGCTGCCAGCACAGTGATAGCTACGTCCGAACGATGTTTACTGCGGATGTCGCTCTCCATCGTGACACCTCTTCACCATCCAACGGCGCTCTGTGACAAAACGCCATGGGAGCATACACGTGTCCCGAGATCATCTTCCCAACGATTCTTCGCTTCCAAACGTCACCCACGTGCCCGCCTCCGATTCCCGGCGATCCCGTTTCGCCGATCGCGATGCCGTCACTGCCGAGGAACGCGGTCGCCCTCCTGTCGACGACGCTGCACTGCTTTCCCTGGAACAGGATGCGGCGCGCGAAGCCGTAAACAGGAAGCCGGGCCAGCTCGCACTCGACCTGCAGACCGACGTCAAGGGCGAATTCAGTGCCGAGATCACTGGACTCGTGCCCCTCGACGCGGGTTCGAGCCTCGATCTGGCCCGGACCTGGTTCCGACGCGAGCTCGAATTGGCGCGCCGGCCCCGCAACACGATCGACTCTTACAGTTACGATCTGATGGTGCTGGAAGACCTGATCGGTTCGAAGCCGATCAACAAGATCGATCGCCAGGATATCGCGAGGTACCTGGGGGAAGCACACAGCAAGACGACGCGCAAGCGACGCCTGACGTCTCTGCGGCAGTTTTTCGTGTACCTGATCAAAACCATGCGAGTACTCAAGTTCGATCCGACCGAGGGATACTATCCACATCCGATTCAGCTGCGATCTCCCATGCCGCTTTTTGCGGATGAGCAAGAGGCGCTGCTTGCCGCGGCAGGCCAGGACGAACCATGGAGTGCGCCCGCGATCTGGTTCATGATGCGGCTTGGTCTCACTCGCTCGGAAATCCTCGGCCTGCGTCGTGATTATGTAGACCGAACATCGGAGTTTACGCCGATCGTGTTCGTTCACTACGACGACCCGGCCAAACACGTCAAGGAGCGACGTCTCGCCACCAACGCCGAATTCGCCACGATCTACGATCGCTACATCGATGAGCGTGCGCCGGTGGACCTGCTCTTTCCGTTCGGCCCACCCGCGATCAACGGGATGGTTGAGCGCGTGCGCCGTGCGGCTGGCATTGCCAAGGACGTGACGCCCCAGACCCTTCGCCACACATTTGCGGTCGAGCAGGCGCGTGATGGCGCGGATTCCACGCGTCTTCTCAAGCTGCTCGGGTTGGCGGACGATGCTCGCAACCGCGCCAGCGTCGAACGCTACATCAAAATCTCCGAGCCGCCGCTGATCACGAGCGTCGCAGGACGCGACGATTCGACGATCGAATGAATCGGGAACGTCATGGCGGCGATCGCGACGTTCCAGTCCGCAATCAGGCGGGCGAAGATGAGCGGTGCAGCGCGTGCTGAAGATCGAGCAACGGCGCGCCAAGACCGGCGATCGCACTGTCACTGCTCCCTGTTAATCGGGCAGGCTCGATAACCTCGGCGTGAAGATCCGGAACCCACGAACGCAACGCGACGATCTCCCCGTCAGCTGCGATCCGCACCGTTCCCGAGTCCGATGGCCAGATCACCGCAGAGTGACCCGCTGCCAGCGATCCGCTCGTCGCTCCACCATCGATCGCCACATTGCCCGAGAGCACGGTCAACACCTGCGGCGACAAACCGGATGCGAGTTCGAGCGCCATCCCTGCGGGCACCGTGAGGCGCTCCAGTGCGAAGTACCGGCAGGCAACCAGCAAGAGTCGTTCACCAACATCCGATGACAACCGGATCGAGGAGATCGGCTCCGGGCGGACATCGCCATGCGCGACCCCGAATCCCTGATCAACGTGCATCTCGCGCGGCCGACCCTCGGCATCGACCCGTCCCCAATCATCCAGCCGAAAGGTCACGTCGGACGGCTGCTGGATCTCGTAAACCATCACGCCAGCACCCAATGCGTGAATGGTGCCCGCAGGAATCAGCAACGTTGTGCCGGGCTCGGCGTCGAGCGCCCTCATCAGCGAAGCTGACGACCCATCGAGCTTTCGCGCTGCCGCGGCGAATGTTTCGAGCGTCACACCGGGCTGCAGCCCCACAAAAAGCTTGGCGCCGGGGTCCGCCGCCAACACGTGCCAGGCTTCTGTCTTTCCAAGCCGGTCGAGACCAACCGCTTCCCCATCATTCGGGTGCACCTGGATCGAGAGGTTCTCGGACGCATCGATCAGCTTCACGAGGAGGGGAAAGATGTGCCGCCCGCTGACGGCTATCGAAGCCAATGTCCCAAGGCGGCCCGAAGGATCATCGGCAATGACATCACCGATCGTCCCCCCCGCTCCGAAACCGCTTCCGATCTCGACATCGTCGGCGGTCACGACCGCCTCTCCAATCGCGGTCGCCTCCGGCAACGAGAAACCATACCGTTCGAGTCTTCGTCCACCCCACGGCTTCGCGTCCAAACGCGGGCTCACGATCGATATCTTCGGCACTGCACGCTCCATCCATTTGCTGATCCGCACGAGCGGTGACACAGGTATAGCGTAGAGGGACCAGTATTCTGAAGGTCGGATACGATCCACGCAGATGGACCTCACCCCTCGCGCGGACCGGGGCGGACTTTCGGTCCTGACTGAGTAGGGACAGAACCGACGAGCGCAATTCGTGGCATGCTCGTCTTACACAGCCCTGCTCCATTGGGACATCCTCATGTGAGCCCTTCGGCGGCCGTCATCACCTCGAAAGGAACACGTTATATGGCTTCGGATCATACCTTCCCAGGATCCCGGCTGGACAAGAACGCCGTCCGTTCCTCGATCAAGCGAACGACCGGCAACTTCTGGGCCGTCATTCCGGCGGGAGGTGCAGGCACCCGGCTATGGCCGCTGAGCCGCTCTGCCCGACCGAAGTTTCTTCTCCCGTTACTCGGTGAGCGCTCCCTCCTGCAGCAAACCATCGATCGCCTGCTCGAACTTACCGACCATGATCACACGATGATCGTGTGCGGTCCCACGCATGCCGCAGAGATCATCCGCCAACTTCCGGAGTTGCCGACCGGCAACGTCATCATGGAGCCATTTCCCAGCGGCACGCTGCCCGCTCTGGCACTCGCCGCCGCCCTGATCGAACGCCAGGACCCGGAGGCGATCATGGGCAGTTTCGCCGCCGATCACGACGTATCGGACATCCCCGCGTTCAGTGCGGCGTTGAAGACAGCAATCGCCACCGCCCATCGCGGGAGCATGGTGACCGTCGGCATCGCTCCTACCAGACCGGAAACGGGATACGGCTACATCGAGCGCACGGATGAGCATGTGCTTGACACCGATTTCGGCACCGCGTTCAGATCCGCCCGCTTCGTGGAGAAGCCGGATCAGGAGCGTGCCACCGAATACATCGCGTCTGGCAGGTTTCTCTGGAATGCCGCGATGTTCGTCTGGAGCGTCGCGTCTTTCCAGAAGGAGTTGAAGCGCCATCAGCCGGAGATCCACGCCGGCATTCAGACGATCATCCGTGCATGGGACACGACCGACCGCGAACGCGTCGTCGCCGGCGCCTGGGCCAAGATGCCGGACGAGACGATCGACAACGGAATCATGGAGAAAGCAGAGAACGTCGCGGTGGTGCCAGCCGAAATGGGCTGGTCAGACGTTGGGGACTGGAACGGATTGGGCGAGTTGATCGAGCGCGATGCCCTTGGTAATTCCGTCCGTGGTGATCTGTTGCAGATCGAAACTACCAATTGCGTGATCTGGTCGGAGACTGCCCGCATGGTTGCCATGGTCGGTCTGGACAGCCTCATCGTGGTTGACACCAAGGATGCCCTGCTGATCGTCGCCCGTTCGAAATCGCAGGAGGTCAGGAAAGTGGTCGCCGAGCTGAAGAAGAACATGCGGGGAGAATTGAGTTAGAGCGTGTTTGCAATGGGTATGCCGGCGAGCAACGTGGTCTCCGGTCTCACCGGAGGGAACGGCTTGGCAGCTGTCGGCGATGCCAGCAGCTGCATCGAGAAGCTTCATCGGTTCCGATGGCCCACAGGGCCATCGTTCGTTAGAGCTGCGTATCTGGACGGCGTTGCAAACACACCCTAGCGGGCTGTCACGCGTATTTCACTGGGCCACCGCATCTGTTCCGGAAACCCGTAGCCGCACCCTTCGCAGCCGCGGTCGATGGGTGCTGTACCGCAAAATGACACAGCAGGCACCGCCCGGGATCGTGTGCGCCGTGCCCAGCGTTTCATCCTTGACACACTACGAGAGCAATGCTCTGAAAGTGTGCCCGTTTCGTCGGGGTCCGCCGCGCTGCGACGTGGTCCCCCGTGGTTGCAGCGCGGCGGACCCGCCGCCGCAAAGCGGTGGATCAGCCCGCTGGTAGGGACAACTCTTGCACGCTGCTCTGGGTCGCGGTGGCTATCGGTTCCGGCCGAGCGCGGCGCTCATCCGTCTGACGTGAGACCCACCGGCGTGTCCGGTGATCCGTCGAGCCATTGGCGTTACGTGGAATTCGGATGAACCCGGGGTAGTCAGCGGCAAGCTGCAACAGCGGACATACCGCATGAATGTCCTCCTCATGGACTCAGGTCGATACCCCATGCGAGTCTCGGTGACCGCCGCCTGCGGCGGCGGTGCGCATGCGATTCAACCGGATCTCATATTACTGAAGCAGGGACGCGACCGAGAGCAGGACAACCTGCGTTGCCGATGCGGTATACGGGATCGACATGTTCTCGACCACGTCGTTCGCCGTATGGTGAAACGGGCTTTCACCGAACAACTCGCGTGCAATCATGATCGACTCGAAGCCCTGCGCGCGTACGTAGGTGTCGTCTGCGACTATCGCGCTCGACTGAAGTGCATTGATCGCTTGTCCGGTTCCATAGGCGTCATTCACCCTCGTTATCAGATCCGACATCCATGCCGACTTCTGGTCTCCGTTGACGATCAATGTCTCGCCCTTGCGTGTCGAACCAACCGAGTCGATATTGAAAACACCTTCGACTGGCGTTTTTTCCTTCACGGCTCGCTTTGCCCATGCATCCGATCCCAGCAATCCGGAGTCCTCCGCGTTGGTAAAAATCGCGCGCACCGGATGGTTGAGCTGATATCCCGAAAAAATCCGCATGATCTCCAGCGTTGCTGCCACGCCTGTCGCATTGTCATCGGCACCTGGAGACACCGAAGGGATGGCCGCAGTGGTGTCCAAGTGCGCCATGATCCCATACATCTTCAGGTCATCCTTGCCTGGCAACTCACCCACGATATTGACCAGCAGAAGACCATCGGGCGTAATGAAATCCTCGTACCAGACCTTCGCTCCGTAGGATTCCAGTTCCGTGTAGAGGTAGTCCGCAGCTAGCTGATTTCCGGTCAGCGAATAATACCTGCTCCCTACTGCCGATCCATCCGCAGCACCCATCCCCTGCAGTGATGTGACGGTTGTGGTCTCGTTGTCCACGGAAACGTTCGCCGTGAGTGTGCCGATATCGATACTCGTCAGAATCGGCAAATCGGACGTTCGCCCCTTCTGCGACGAAGACGAAGCGGGAGTCAGCTTGTTGACGACATAGCCTGTATCCGTCAGTGGTCCTACCCGTGCGGGCACCGACTCGGTTTCGACAATCCTGTAGCGGTCGATCGTGTCGAGAATCGTTCCGAACGCACTTACTGCCGTGTCCTCCTTCACATCAGAGGGAACACTGACGGCGTACAGGCGCAGGGTATCGGCACTGTTACTCACGAGCACGATGGAGGGATCGACTTTTTCGATCCTTGCAATCGCCTCGGGAGTTGCTACCACCCACTGCCAGCCGTTCCCTGCGAACGAAGGTCGTGCGCCCAACTCCGAGAGCAGCGTGGAAGTCTGGGGCGCATCAGTCACCCGCATCAGGCATCGCTCCGGACAGTCCTTCGATACATCGCCGACGACGCCCGGGGTCCCGGTTGCTGCCGGATTCGTCCGTCGTTGGTTATCGCCACCAGAGCGCGGAGTTTCGGTCGCAGGATTGTTGACCGCAGGTTGCGTGACCGATCGTTCGGTTGGTGTGGTGGTCGAACTCTGAATCACCGGCGCGCTCGTCGGAGCCGGAGTGACTTCTGCACCACCACCTCCCAGACGGGTCAGCAGAAAGACCAACAGAAGCAGTGCGAGGACTCCTGCGGCGATCAACGCCGAACCGAACCAGGGTCGGCCCTCTCCGTTTCGTCGATACCACTCGCCAGCCATTCCGCCACCCCCTCCTGCGGCGGCACTGGATCGCCTCGAACCTCCCTCGTCCAACGCTGTCGCTGTTTCGGGATCATCGTTCTCCTCGCCCGGAACAGCATCGCGCCAATATCGCTGCGGGCGGCTGCGTGACGTCGTCGGCGCCATCTCTTGAGTGCGACGGCGCGACGCAGATTGCGGACGCGATGGGGGTTCCGCACCTGGATCTGATGCCGATGAACCCGATGTCGCCCCCGGTGTGTCACCACGTCCCTGCTTCAGTCGATCTGCACTCGACTTCACACGCGAGGAGACGAACGCGCCGAAGTCGATCTTTCCCGACCCCTCCGGTGCACCCGAACCACTATCCCCACCTGTCTGGGACGAGTCAGGTCGGGTCCCTCGTCCACCGGAAGCATCCTCAGGACGATCGGTAGGGTCAGTTGGCGGCATCGACGTACTCCAGCTTCCGGGCACTCAACGTGTCCTCAACACATGGCTCCGTCTGACAAGCGGCGATCATGTCGGAACCATTTCCATTCCATCTCTGCAAGTCGTGGATTCACCTCTGTTCCAAACATGACGATCACCGCTCGCGTGGTTTTCTATCCTGCCCTCGCGCAGACACTTTTCAGTAGCCTAACAAAATGTGGCCTGTCGGAACGAGATGAACGTACGCATGATCCGTATCTACCTCTTGGAGTGGCCAGACTGGAGCAATCCACTAATGACCATCATTGCGGAGAGGTGGAGTCGGCAATTTCGTGGTGAGCAGATGCTCGATGACGGCCTGAAGTTGCCCCGCTGCCCGGCCCAGAATGGCTGTGCCCGCTTCACCCGAGGCGAAGCGAGAATCACCGGTTGCGCCAGATGGACTGACCAGATGTTGCATCACTGGCAGCGAACCGCCCGCCGCCCGGAGAATTTCTCGAGTCTGGCGAAACTCGGGGTCGATTTCGGGATCGGCAAGCAACTCGGGCCGCACCAGTTCGGGACGAATCGCCATCACCGCCGACGCCTCGTCCCCGCCACCATGCCCGAGAGCGTCCGGACCGAGGATTTCCGCCGCCGCGTTCGCCAACAACGAGTATCCATAGATAGGTGCTACCAAAGGAACACCAAGCTCCCGATGACACCGCTCAGCGGCAATCGCGAGGGCTGAATTGTTTCCGCCATGGGTGTTTATCAGCACCACGCGCGTGAATCCGTGGCTCGAGAGCGAACCGACGATATCCATCACCAGCGCGATGAGTGTTTCCTCGCGAAGGGAGATCGTTCCCGCCATCCCGAGATGATGCCAGGAAACACCCCACGGAATGGCGGGCGCCACCGCGACTCGTGGCCGCAGCAACGCCCCTGTCAAGGAACAGAGAATCTGGGCGGTGAGCGTATCGGTCGAGACCGGCAATGCCGGGCCGTGCTGCTCGTGCGCTCCGATCGGAATCAGGATCAGCTCGATGTCGGCGGCGATCGCGGTCATCTCGGAAGTTGTCAGATCGGACAGCAGCAACGGCCCCGCGATTGGAACTGCCGGCTCTTTCGAGGACCGTTCGGTTGATTCTCCAGCGTACTGATCCTCATTGTGTAGCCGGGTGTCATCATCCATCTCTGCGTATGCATCCTTTCGCGTTCGGATAGAACCGTCACGCCAACCGCATCGCGGACCGGCGATATTGATTAGGCACTGGCGATGCGAAGAACATCGCGTCGATCCTATCACAGCGACTCCTGGCGGTGACTTTTCACTTGTTGCAAGAACCCCGTCCAGCCACTAGGCTATGATTGTTCATCATGGACGCCATAACGCCATATGAATGATGAAGATATCAAATCGACGAACGTATCGCTCTCGCGATGCCAGGTCGTAAGGCCGCTCGACAGATGTGCAATGGCTGGTTGCACGTCGACTGACCGGTAACGATCGTTCACGATTCCCAAGCTGCTGGCGAATGCGATCTCCTGATCGGTGTCGTCGCATGCAACGAGGTCGTGAATTTCATTCCGATTTGATCGACGCACCAACAGGTCCCGAGGGGAGGGAACAATGCGTATCGATATCCACGGTGGCTCGCGCACGGGCTGGCTGCCGAAGCGCGTATCGTCCCAGGCATCGCCGTTCGCCATCCTTCGACCAGTCCTCGTGGCAGTTCTCCTGCTGATGACGCTTGTTCAATCCCCGTCCGCAAGCGGATTGCCCGGTCAGGCAGGCTGGGCGAGTGTTGATTCCGGAATGCATCCAGTCGACCCGCTCAGCGCTGCTGACCAACCTACCAGCATGACCGGCACCGGAAGCTATCGTGTAACCGCCACTCGTGAAGGTCTTGTCGGCAGCTCCACATCGAGCGGCCACGTCATCGTCGACAACGACTACTTCGTCTCCCTCCCGGCCTGCACGCCAACCAATTGCCCAGGGGGACCCTACTGGGGCCAGATGACGAACTGTGGCTCCAGTTGCTACGTCAAGGTCACGAACCCCGCCACGGGCGCCTGCCGTGTCGACCCGATCTTCGATACCGGACCATGGTTCAGGGTCGATGACTGGTGGAATACCACCGCTGACCGTTTCCTCAACAAGCGAACCCAAAACCCGAACAAACTCGTTCAGGGGTATACCGGCGCCGATGCTGCACGCAACGGGCTCGATGTCGGCTACGGCAGATCCGCATCGGGAATCGGTGGCTCCGATGCTTACCCGGGCGGAGTAGGGAATCGTTCCGCGATCGACCTTGCCGACGGAACGTGGACGGCCATAGGGCTGCCTTTCGCCCAGGGGCTTGCCAACGGCATCGACGTTCAGATGCTCTGGCAGACGGGCGCCAACCCGGCATCGGAAGCGTCTTCATGCGGACACCCCCTCAATCAGACGCCGGGCAATGACGGGAGTCTCGTCCTCTCCAGCAACAACGGCATCGTGGGCGCGACCACGACCGTCAACGGATCCGGTTTCGGCAACGGCGAAACGGTCTCGATCTACTTCGATTCAACAGGAGGCACACGTCTCGCAACCGTAACCGCAGGGAGTAGTGGGTCCTTCGCTGTCAGCGTCACGATCCCGGAAACGATTTTTGGCAGCCATTCGATCATCGCGCGGGGTGGCACCAGCGGCAAACAGGAGAACGCTCCATTCACCGTCCGCCCGAGTCTGACCCGTGTCCCCACATCGGGGCAACCTGGAACAAGCGTCACGGTCACGGCGCGCGGCTTTGGGGCCAATGAGTCGGTCTCGCTCACCTGGGATTCGCCGAGTGGTCAGAGCCTTGGCGCCGTGACGACGAACGCGATCGGAACTGCCACGCGGGTCATCACCATTCCGGCCGCGACCGTTGGCTCCCATGATTACACTGGCGTCGGTTCCCGGACCGGTGCCCGCGCCTACGGAGCGATCTACGTCGAAGCGGGAGGCGCCGTTCCGACGGCGACCCCGGCCCGCACACCAACACCCATCGCGACTCCGACTCGGACACCTGTTGCGACCGCAACATCGACGACGACTCCAGGCTCGGGTTTCGGCACGGCAGTTGTTTCGGGAACGGGTGGCGGCGGCGTCAACTGCCGCTCAACGGCCAGCACCACAGGCTCCGTCATCGTTGTCCTCGCTGAAGGAGCGATCGTTCAGCTCAATGGCACCGCACAAGACGGCTGGCAACCCGTGCTGTGTGGCGGCCGCTCCGGCTTCGTTTCCGCCCAGTACCTCACGATCTCTGCTACGCCAACAGCAACTCGGACACCAGCACCTACCGCTACGCCAACCCGAACGCCGGTCGCGACCGCAACTGCGACCCGAACGCCAATCCGAACGCCAACGGTTGCCGCAACTCCGACTCGCACCCCAGTCGTGACTCCTACGCCGACCCGCACTCCGGTCGTGACTCGCACGCCTGTCGCCACCACGGTTCCAACCGCGACGCCCGGTTCTGGTACCGCTGTCGTATCCGGAACGGGTGGCGGTGGCGTCAACTGCCGCACGGCGGCCAGTACATCGGGTGCCGTGATCGTGGTCCTGCCAGAAGGCGCAACGGTGCAGCTCAATGGCACCGCACAAGACGGCTGGCAACCCGTGCTGTGTGGCGGCCGCTCCGGCTTCGTTTCCGCCCAGTACCTCACGATCTCTGCTGCTCCGACCGCAGCACCCACCGCGACCAGAACCGCGACTGCTACAAGGGTCAGCACCCCGACCGCAACCCGCACACCGTCCCCCACCCCAACCATGGTGGCGACAACCGTCCTCGCCGGCTCGAACCCGTCGTTCCAGGGCAGTCAGCTCACGATCGCGTCGAGCAGCTCGACTGGCGGAACCAACGCTTCGACGCGAACGCATGACGGAAACACCAGTACGAGCTGGTTCACCACCAGCGCCGGTCCTTCCTCTGCGGCGCTCACGGTCGATCTCGGCGCCGTTCGCCAACTCAGCGGCGTCAAATGGGTCTACAACGTGAGCGGTGGTGCCGATCGCATGATCCTGACGGTCTCGTCTGATGGCACCAACTGGAAACAGCTCGTCATCATGTCGAATCGACAACCCCAAACCTGGGAGGGATGGGCGACCTCGGACACTGCACGATATGTTCGCCTGACTTTCGCCAATCCGAATAGCAAGCCGGTACTCGGTTATGTCGCTGAACTCCAGGTCTGGGGTTCCTCCGGCATCGTGAATGCCGCTGCGCGCACTGCCCCGACCGAGCTGTCGTCCACTCCGGCCCAAACGCCCACGGCAACGCCGGTGGCAATCACGTCCACGCTGCAGGCAACGCCTTCATCGACCGCGGTCGCAACACCTACGGTGGAGCTCCCAATCGCAACATCCACTGAGATGCCGCCAACACCAACGCCGACACAGCAAATCCCGACCGCAACCGCGACTGTGACCGCAATCACTATCCCAACCGTCACGGACGTTGCGACGGAAATCGCTCCATCCGTTGAGCCGACCGTGATCCCGACCGACGCGCCGATTCCCACGCCCACCGAGGAGCTTCCGACCGCATCAGCTCCATCAGGCATCGGCTACATCGCGGGAACTGGCGGCGATGGCGCCTTCTGCCGGATGGGCCCGGATGCTGGCAGCGAAAGCATCGCACTGCTGCCTGAAGGCACGGAGGTTCAGACGAACGGCAACCCGAGTGGTGATTGGCAACCAGTTACCTGCAACCGTGTCGCCGGATTCGTCTTCGCGGAATTCATCTCTGCCACACCGGTCGAGGTGATCCCAACGCCAGCATTGGCAGACATTCCGACGGCAACACCTGAAACACCGCTGACAGATCCCCAGAACCCTGACCCTTCGATCGAGCCAACGCTTGAACCGGCTCTGGAGCCGGCGCTTGTACCAACAGCGGTGCCGACAGCGGTGCCGACAGAAGTGCGGGAATTGGTCTCGCGTGAACAGATCGTCTCGGTTTCCTTCGATGCGAGTGTCGATTCCGTCGCTCCCGACCAGCCCCGGGTTGGTGAAAGCGGCACAACGCTCACGGCGGGCGGCGCAGATGGAGCCACCACCGTCTTCACCTTCAATGTCGAGGGAGTGGGCACTGGCACGATCGTCTCGGCCCGTCTGGTCCTGACCGGAAGCGGCGACACGGCAGGCGCCGGTGGTCCACTGCTCGTCGCGCAGGGTGTCGGCTTCGACGAATACGGAGTCACGCAGTCCCAGGTGAACGGTGCAGGCTTTGTCAATGCCGGCTGGGTGGATACCATTCAGCCAGGACGGGAATCGAGCATCGACGTGACTGGAATCGTCACGTCGGAGGGCACGATCTCCTTCGCCATCCAGGGCACACCCGAACAGGTCGTCGGCGTTGCCAGCCGCGAAAGCGGTGCCCCGGCCTATCTCGTGCTCACGATTGAGGAAGTAACCGATCCAGCCATTGCGCCGTAGGACGTGCTGCGGAATTGCATTCTCCACCCATGCCAGCGACGCATCGAAGCGTCACCGGCATGGGTGCTCCCGCGGGTTTGAATCCTATACAGACCTTGCACTCCAGCCGATTTTCTGCAATGAATACAATGTATACACGTGAAGATCTCACAGGATGTGAGCATCGAAGTCCGAAGCCATGAATGCAAACGAGGAAAATAGCGATGTTCAACAAAATTGTCGTGCCATTGGACGGATCGCCGCTCGCCGAACGAGCACTCGTCAAGGCCAAGGAACTCAGTACCGCACTGAAAAGCCCATTGCTGCTGGTCCGGATCGTGGATATCTCCTCGATTACCCGCATCGCAGGCGTTGGAACCGGTGTTGGCATGGATTACGGAATGGTCCCCGAAATTCTCCAGGAAGAGCAGGATGATTCCAAGACCTATCTCGAAACGACCGTCAAGCAGCTCCGGGATGAAGGCTTCGAGGTTTCCGGCGAGGTCAAACAGGGTCCAATCGCCACCGCAATCGTCGATAGCGCAACCGCGGACGATGTGATCGTCATCGCCTCCCACGGACGAACCGGTGTCCAGCGCTGGTTTCTCGGCAGTGTCGCGGAAGACGTCATCCGGCGTGCCAACAGCCCGGTTCTGCTGATCCGGCAAGAGGCCGCGCCCGAAGCCGCCAAGTAGTCTTCAGCAGCACGGTTCCGGCATCAGTATCGCGCTCGACTGATCGCACGAGTGACCCGACAAAGATGTCAGCAGTTGTTGACATCACGGGTCTCATATGCGATTGTTAATGCATACTTACGGACGCCGCCCTCCGTGCCTCGACTCGATACGAGGAAATCGACGCACGGACCGTTCTTCACCGAATGACGACGCCCATCGCTCGCGACGCAACGCATGACGTGAAATGTCGGTAGCACATGTCTCGATTTCGTATCCCACACCGCAAAAAGGAACTTCACTCAGCGATTTCCGCACGCACCCCCAGGCCCGGCGACATCGGTCACGAGGGCTTTATCGCCTTCCGGTATCGCAACTATCGCCTCTTCTTCGCCGGGCAATTGATCTCCGTGATCGGCACCTGGATGCAGTCGACCAGCGAAGCGTGGCTCGTTGTTGATCTCCTCCATGCATCCGCCATTCAGTTGGCGTTCGTCGCGGTTTGCCAGTTTGGCCCCGTCCTCTTCCTCGGCATACCTGCCGGAATCCTTGCCGATCGCTTCCCCAAACGCCGCATTCTGCTCATGACGCAAACGCTCTTCGGCTTGCTGGCACTCACGATGATGACGTTGATCGTGACCGGCCAGGTGCAACTCTGGCACGTCTATGCCGTGGCGCTTATTTATGGCGTCAACATGGCGATCGATCAACCCGCCCGCCAGTCGTTCGTCTCGGAGATGGTTGGCAAGGAAGCGGTCATGAACGCCGTGTCCCTCAACTCGGCTGTCTTCAACGCCGGCCGCGTCATCGGGCCAGCGGTCGCCGGCGCCTTGCTCGCCATCTTCGGACCTGCGGTCTGTTTCGGCATCAATGCCGCGAGTTATGTCGCTGTGCTGGTCGGCCTCTCCATGATGCAGGTCACACCGCAGATTCGCCGCGTCACGGGTTCGGCCCTTGCCGGAATCAGGGAGGGGCTCGCCTACGTCCGAGCCACTCCCGACATCATGCGTACGATCATCCTGATCGGCTTTCTGGGCACCTTCGCCGTCAACTTCAACATCTGGGTTCCATTGCTGGCGCAGCAGGATTTCAAGGCTGGCGCCGGAACGTACGGCTTGCTGATGGCGTCGATGGGCGTAGGATCGCTGTCCGGCGCGCTCTCGCTCGCCTTCTTTGGCGGTCGCAAACCGAACCGCAAGCGCATGCTGGGCGCCGCCATGGGTCTTGGCATCGCCGAGATCGCGCTCGGATTCATCGCATCTGTCCCCTATTCGATGTATGTCGGTATGGTGTCACTGGCGGTCATCGGTTTCTTGAGCAGCAACGCCATGGCGACCGCCAATACGACCGTGCAGACGAGCGCCAGCGATCAGTATCGGGGACGCGTGATGGCCGTCTACATGACGGTGTTCTCGGGAACGACGCCGATCGGTGCACTCGCCGCTGGCATCGTCGCCCAGAGGTTCGGCGCCCCCATCTCGGTCATGATTGGCGGTGGCATCGCCTTTCTCGCCGCCGCGACCCTTGCCTGGACACAGCGTGATCGAATTCGCGTACCGGAAGTGCGAACGCTCGTCGGCAGGGCCGGCGACTGATCCCCTCGTCGTCATGCATCATGGTGGCTCGGACTCGGTCTGTTCGACGGTCAGCCACGTCGGGTCTGCAATACACTGAGGCACTACCCCCAAGTACAATGAGACGCGTCAGGGTCGCCTCTGGCCGAACCGGCATACTCGTCGCGTCGCACTCCGGCGCTCCCTCAGGATGCGTGCAAAACCGATGGGTTTCGATCCGTTCATCTTTATCAGTCTGTTCTATGCCGTTATCGGCGTCCGTCTCATCGTCCAACTCGTTCAGAACTGGTCTGCAACGTGGGACCTGAACTTCACCCCTCAGGATCGAGCGATTGTGGATCAGGCCGCCTTTTTCGTCCTCATCCCGGTGTCGGTTGTCTTCCATGAACTCGGGCATGCAACCACGATCTGGTTGATGGGCGGCAAGGTCGTCGACTTCGGCTTCTACGGTTTTGCCGGTTTCGTTTCCTACGATCCGACCAACTTCAGCTCGATCCAGCAGATCCTCGTGGCTGCCGCTGGTACCTTCGTCAATCTGCTCCTCATCGTCATCACGTTGGCCATCGTCTTCGCGAAGCGGCCGCCAATGCGATCGTCCTTCAACGAACTTGCGATTCAGTTCATCTTTATTTCCGGAATCAACGCCTTCGTGTTCTACCCGTTGCTCGATCTTCTTTCCGGCATCCAGGGTGGGGACTGGCGCCAGATGTATAACGGCGGCGTTCCGCGGTTGAGCGGCATCATCGGCGCCGTGCATGTGGGGGTGCTGTTGGCCGGGTATTGGCTCTACACCAATCTACGCATGAAGGCCAGAATCGCCAACCTGACGGACGTTCCTCCGGGATTCGAACGTGCCATGCTCGGTGGCGTCCGGCAGGGAAAGATCGATACGACAAGTCTCAGCCCGGCGGAAGCCGCGCTGCATGAAGCCGGCGACCGCGTCGCCAGCGGGTGGCCGTCTCGCGTCCAGACAGGGTTCCAGCGCTTCGATGGTGGCAGCGCGATTACGTTGGAGTGGACCAGCGGCAACACCCCGCACGTTGTTGCGGCCCGCACCTTCGCGACCGGATTGACCGATCTCATCGCGATTCCGGTCAGCGTTGGACCGGGCGCGCCGCAAGGAGCGCTGCGGCCGTTGCACCGCTGGCCGATGCGGCCAACCGTCGAGGAATTGACGGTTGGCCTTCGCGTCGCCATGGAGACGGTCGATCGCGACGGCTGAATCCGGATCTCGGTGGTTGCCGTCATTCCGCCCAAGGCGGGTTCATGCGTGAATGCCGGCAGGTTTTCTTGGGTGATGCGCGAGATGCCTCGCATTGATAGGGGTCTTGCCGGATATCATTCCGGCTTCCCGTGTGCGCGACTTCCAGCCAAAACGGTGGTCCATCCTGATGTGTGATCCCGTCACCGGGGCCGTCGAATGTATCAGTTTGATCGAGAACGAACAGGTCGAAGTTTCACCCTTTGGATGCGAGCCGGCTCCAGATATCCAGAGGCGAAACGCCCGTGTCGGTGCCATGGAAGAGTTGCGCTCCACCACGGTCCTCGATCGCGAAAGGTATCGCCTCGAACGTGCCGCAATCGAGGTCCTCCGGACCGGACACCACGCAATTGCGATACGCGCAAATAGGATCGGGGTACCCCTCGGCCGCGGCAATCCCCAAAATGTGAGGTTCATGTGGTCATCCTTCGCGATTTCCGTGCATCGGGTATCAGCGAGGCAATCCATGCCCCGCGTCGCCATTGTTCACAGAAACCGGGAGCTTGGATATGGCCGAAGCACGAACACCGCTTCGACGATGAGGGGAAGACGCGGCTGCCGATGCTAGCTCCCACGCCGGCGCTGGGCCGACGGACTGAGACTGGTGCGAATCAACAAGATCGTCGGGATCGCGGTGATGGCAATGATCGTGATGGCGTAGGGAGCGGCGGCCGTGAAATCGAGAACTTCGCCATTCGTCGTGGTCCACAACTTCGTGGCGAGCGTCTGTGATCCCGTTGGTCGCAACAACAAGGTCATCGTCAGTTCTTTCGCGACATTGAGCATGACCAACATGATCCCTGCGACAATCCCTGGGAGCGCCAGCGGCAAGGTAACGGTCAGGAATGTCGCCATCGAACTTCGACCAAGCGACCGCGACACCTCGTCATACTGGACGGCCGCGTTCCCAATGCCGACGCGCTGGGCGCCGACCGCGATCGGCAAATAGAGAATCGCGTACCCGATCACCAGCAGGGATCCCGTTTGATAGAACGGGTGCAGCCAGCGGACTGCGAAGAAGACCAGGCCGAGCGACACCACGACTCCTGGCAACGAATGCGCGATCCAGGCGGAGCGCTCGATCAGGTAGACGCTCCGGCGCGGATAGCGCATTACCAGCAGACTGATCGGGAGGGCCGCGAGCGTGATGACGGCAGCCGTCGCGAGCGAGTAGCGACTCGTGGTCCACAACGCTCCGGCGAGAGCGGCCCCATCGACCGCGGCGTGGCCCACCACGACGCCATAGATTCCCTTGATCATGGCGTAAAGGGGAACTCCGAGGGAGAGCACGATAAAAGATGCCGCCAGCATGACGAAGAACGGCATCGATTTCCCCAGGTTCCAGGGAACGCGTGACTGATTGACGCCGCTCCCCACGCGCGTAGGCGAGGCGGAATTGCGAAACAGAAGCTGGTCGCCTATCAGCAGAAAAAGTGCGCCAAATGTGAGGACGATGGAAAGGGCTCGCGCTGAATCCAGGGAGCCAAGCACAGTCGCGCGTTGCACGATCGCGGTGGTGAGGGTCCGATATCGCAGCAGCTCCAGCGCCCCGTATTCGGCCAACATGTGCAACGCGATGATGAGGGCACCACTTGATATCGCCCTGCGCAGCTGCGGTAAGGTCACTTCGACGAAGGCCATCAAGGGGCGTCGACCCAACGCGCGCGCTACACCTTCCTGACTGGCATCCAGCCCACGCAAGGCCGCCACTGTCGGAAGATACACATAGGGAAACAGGGAAAGCGTCAGGATCAGGACAGCTCCGCGCAGACCATAGATGAACGTCGAACGAGGCGCCAACTCATACCCGGCGGCCACCCACGTATATGTCGACACGAACGCGGGGATGCCTAGCGGCAAGGTAAAGAGAACCATCCAGATCCTGCGTCCGGGGAGATCGGTACAGACGACCAGAACGGCCAGCGAGACTCCGAGCACGACGCTCGAGAGTGTGACCCAGAAGGCAAGCTGCACCGTGTTCCTGATCAGCGGGATCGTGGTTGGACTACCGAGGAGGCGCTGCAATCGCTCGAAATTCAGTCCTTCGCGGATCAACAGATAGGCAACTGGCAGGACCGAGATCGTCGCGATCGCGATCGCCAAAAACAGCAAGAGGGCTGGCGGTCTTCGGCCTGAAGACCGCCAGCTCTGCGCTTTCACACCTGTCCCGGTAGTCATCGTCGATTCAGGAAGGGTCACTATTGCTCGTTTGCTCTCGGTGCGCTGACTTTCACGCGGGAACGGGTCTGGGCAATTGCCAATCTCGGATTCGTGCTGTGTTGACAGTGTTTCGCTGGGATCTGCTCGCGGTCGAATACCCCGTAGATGCGGTAATCATTGCCGCATCTACGGGGAAATGTGCCGGCGCCATACCAGCGAATCATCGTTGACAGTCCCCTGGGCTCCGTTTGCTACGTCGCACGAGAACCGCCTCCTGGGTCTCTGGAGGGAACGGTCTCGCCGCTGCGAACAGAGCCGTGCAAGTCGAGTTTGCAATCGGATCCTGGCGCCGTAGCACCGGACTCACCTAGATAAGGCCCGCTTCGACGATTAGTTCGATTGCCTTGTCGGAATCCTTGAGACTGCCCTGATCGAAGATAGGCGGATCGAGTTCACTGAATGGCGGCAGATCGTAGCTGCTTTCAACTCCCGGCGCGAGCGGATATTGCGGTGAGGCCGAGGCGAGCACCGCCTGTCCGCCCTTCGCGTCCGCCAACCACGACACGAACTTCTGGGCCAATTCCTGGTTCTTCCCAGCCTTCAGTACGGCGACTGCCGAGGCAAAGACGAGTCCTCCAGGATCCTGACCCTTCATGAAGTGAACCTTGGACTCGAGCTTGTCGGCGCCGCCCTTTTCCTTGGCGAGCACATACCAGTAGTAGTGATTGCTCAGCCCGAATGCATATTGCCCGGCCTCGACGGCGTCGCGAATCGCACCGTTCTTCAGCAGGTTCTCACCGGTCGCGTCGATGCCCTTCAACCACTCGAGCGTCTTGTCGGCACCCTCGGTGTTGATTATGTATGTCACGGTACTCGTGAATGCACCGCTTGGGGCGTACGCATACGTGCCCTTCCATTCGTCCTTCGGGAGGTCGAGGATGCTGGCCGGCAAGGCGCTCTCGGCAATCAGGTCCGGGTTGTAGAAAATCGCGCGCGATCGGGCACCATACCCTAGCCAGTGGCCATTCTCGGGGCTGAATCGCTTGTCGACCTTGGCCAGTGACGCGGCCTCGATCGGCGCGAGCAGGTCCTTGGAATCGAGCGTCCCGGCCGGACCCGGCTCTTCGGTGATGAAAAGGTCGGCGTTGGTCTGGTCGCCCTCTTCGATGATCTGGTTGGCGAGATCCGAATCACCACCGGAGCGAATCTCGAGCGTGATTCCGGTTTCCATATGGAACGCGTCGGCAAATGCCATGACGAGATCCTCATGCTGACCCGAATAGGCGATCAGCTTGCCGGAACCCTTCACGGCCGGAGTGGCGTCCAGCGTTGCACCAGGCGTCCCCTGGGCGAACACAGTGCCTTTTCCGACTGCTGCACCGGCCACGATCAGGCCGGCTCCGGCCTTGACGATCGATCGACGACTTTCGCGCTTCTGAAACATTCCACAACCTTCCCAGAAGAACGGGCACATGCCCGCCCTTTCAGCGTAAACACTTCAAGAGCCGGTCCATCGGGCTCCTCGATTACCTTCAACTCATGAGAGATCCCGCGTAGGCGAGTGCTTCGCCCGAGACGCGAACATAGACGCGCTCGCCGCGCATGGGGATGGTTCCCTCGCCGATCCTGACTGCGATCTCCGAACCGCTGCCATCCTCGCCCATGCCAAGGGTGAGCATGCCGCTGTGTCCGTAGAAGGTGAAATCAAGCACGCGCGCAGGTGTGCCTTCGGTGCCGAGAATCACTTGCTCCGGACGCAGCATCAACATGCAGCTGCCACATTCCAGACGATTCCCGGAACAGCGAACCGCAACGACTCCCAACTCGCAGGTAGCGGCTTCATTCGGTGTATTGTTGATCGTCGCGGGCAACAACACGGCATGGCCGACGAAGCTCGCGACTTTCTCGTCCGCCGGGTTGCGATAGATGTCATGGGGAGTTCCCGCCTGTACGACGATGCCATCCCGGAGCACGGCGATCTGATCCGCCAGCGAAAGCGCTTCCTCCTGATCGTGAGTCACGAGGATCGCGGTCGTGCGGGTCTTGCGCAGAAGTTCGCGCACTTCCACCCGCAACTCTGCACGCAACCCGGCATCGAGCGCGGAGAACGGTTCATCGAGGAGAATCAGTTTCGGAGAGGGTGCCAACGCCCGGGCGAGTGCCACGCGTTGTTGCTGGCCACCAGAGAGTTCATCCGGTCGCCGCTTGGCGTAATCGGATAATTCGATGAGGGAGAGCAGCTCGTTGACGCGCTCGGCCCGGGCGCGACGGGCTCGCATCGACATCGCATTGCCGTGCCAGGAGCGCAGGCCGAATCCGATATTCCCGGCAACGCTGAGATGCGGGAAGAGCGCACCTTCCTGGGGCACGATGCCAATGTCACGTCGTTCGGGCGGTACATGCAAGCCTTGACCGGCGAGTTGCTGACCGGCGAGGACGACCTCACCGCTGTCCAACCGGTCGATGCCGGCGATGATCTTCAGCAACGTCGACTTCCCGCACCCCGACGATCCGAGAATGGCGGTAAAACTTCCCCGCGGAACGGTGAGGTCGACGCCGCGCAACGCTTGGACCGGCAGCGGACGCATCGGAAACGTCTTCCGGGCACCGCGCACAGTGAGCCAGGCTCCTTCGCGTGCCGTTGGTGCGTCTGACAAGATCGAATCCATAAGCCTCAATCCCTGCAAGCCTTGCAAGATTTCCGGGTTCGGGTCACTCGCGACCGCCCCCTCACGTGAAAGCATACTAAACATATCGGAATTAGGAACGAGCGTCAACAAGATCTGACAGAAAAGCGGCGACCACGCACAGATGCGTCGTCGCCGCGACAGTCATGAGTCCATCTGTCCGCTGCCCAAACCGGGTTTCCACCAGTTTCGCCCATGATCTTTTGGCGGGGCTGACGGGGCTGACGGGGAAACGTCGGAACCTGACCGGATCTTCAGTCGTCCGAAGCGACCGTCATCCACCTCCCCTTGTCATCCTTGTGATACCCCTTCTTCACCGCATCCCACGCGACGCGGTGCGCCCGCTCTTCCTCTTTCGCTCCTCGATCGCATCGACACCGGGACCTCGACGTCTTGATCGGGTCCATCCCATCGCATCTGCCACCGCCGATCGTAGCGGAACACTCAGGGACAATCGATCAGGACGCTGTCTCGCCTTTCACCCATGTGCCATCATCGTTCTTGTGATAGGACTTCTTGACCGCTCCCCATGCCACACGATGAGCGCGCTCCTCGTCGTGGTCGTATTCGTCCCATGCGCTGTTGAACGCCTCCTTGTAGATGTCCTGCGCGTGTCCCGGCAGGTTGTCCCGAACACCATCGGGAAGGTCGCTCCGCGTATCGTATGGCATGGTGCATCTCCTTCATGAAGCGAATAAATCTCCTCGATCGTTGAAGCAGGGAACGTTCCACGCGCGAGGGCAGAAAGCCGGGAGCAAACAACAAGGCGCCAGGAAACAATCCAGCCGCCTTGTTCATCGCCTGTTCGCAGATGGCATTCGCCAGATTAGCGTGCCCCACCCGGACCGACGGCGATGCCGTCGTTGCCCTGTGCCGCGAACACCTCCAGATACCGTTCCCAGGTGACGCGGTACTGATAAGGCCGCGTGGTATTGGTCGAGGTCGGTCCGAGCGGGTCTCTGATGATCACATCCTCGTTGTTGAATCCCATCACGATCAACGCGTGATCGTTGCCGAGCACGACCGGATAGGTATCGCCATCGGGCGTCACCCAGGTTGCGGGTACCCAGTCCAGAAAGTCCACACTCGACTTGAAGAACACCGGGTTTCCGGCCTTCAGCGCCTTCTCGATCCCGGCTCGATCGTGAACCGCCTCGGACGTCAGACCTGAGCCATCGAAGACCTTCCGCATCGCGTTCCCGGTCGCGCGGGCGAGAAAATTGTCTTCGTAATGCCCACTATAATGTTCCCAGATATCGCCGCCAGTGATGAAGACGCCGTCGGTCCGTTCGATATACGTCGGCTCGATCGTCATATCCTGGCCGACAAGATTGAGTTGATCTTCGAGGGTGAGATCTTTGCCAAACCCTTTGAGAATGATCCATGCCGAATCGAACTCGCAGGTGAAGTGAAAGTCCTGACCTTCCTTGATCGGAAGCTGAAGGTAGGCGGTCCACGTCGCGCCGTCGGCGCCGGTTGGAACGGCATCGCCGGTCGCTTGCCCGGGTGTCTGGCCCAGCGTGTCGGTGGCGGGCATCGGACGAATGTAGGTGTAAGGATCCATTGACTGGGCAGCCACTCCTGGTGTTTGAGACAGCATTGATCCGCTTGCCAGGATCGCGACCGCACTACCAGCCGCTCCGGCAACGAATCGGCGGCGCGTGATCCGCGAAGCATCGGGCATCAGCCGATCAGGTACGAGCGTTGGATTGCGGGAAGATGTGCGACGATTCATGGGTGGTTCCTGACTGGTGGATCGAACGAGCTGCAAGGAGCCGGTCGGGACGACTTGAACGAGCTGGCGTCGATGTCTGTAACGATCCTAAAACGTTGGCGGTACGCGCGCAAACTCCGAACGGACGCGCGTTGCCGACCACGCAGCAAAACTGACGTTGCAAGCACCGGAATGACGTGCAAAAATCCCGGTGTTGGTTGCGGTTCAAACCGTTTGTCTGTGCATTCAGCTCGCACTCCAGAAAGGTTTCCTTCGCAATGGCTTCCCAAATCGACCATCTCGTCATCATCGTCCGGGATCTCGATATGGCGTCCGAGAAGGCGTCCGCCGCTGGTTTCACGGTCGTTCCCGGTGGCGAGCATGGAAGTGGTCTCTCTCACAATGCCCTGATCGCCTTTCAGGACGGTTCGTACATCGAACTCTTCGCATTCCTGGACCCGAACGCCCCCACCGCGAACCCGTGGTGGACGCGTTTGTGGGATGGCGGCGGTCTTGTCGACTACGCGCTTCTCAGTCACGATCTCGCCGCCGAGACCGCGGCCATCCAGGCGCGTGGTGTGGACTTCCCCGAACCAAGGAGCCTTGGACGAACGCGACCCGACGGTGAACGCCTGGAATGGCACATGGCAACGCCCGAGAGGAACGGATGGCCCTTCCTGATCCAGGATGAGACGCCCCGCGCCTTGCGAGTGCCCGACGAAACGCAGGACGTCACGCATCCAAACGGCGCGATCGGCGTCGCCGGGGTCACGATTGTCGTTCCGGATCTTGAGGCCGCTCGAGGTGATTTCGCCGCGATCACGGGCAGTGACCCACTCGATATCGCAGCTCCATTTCCCGGCGTCTCGCATGCGCTGACCATGTCCGCTGGCACCCGGCAAGACCAATGGTTCTGCCTGATCGAACCGGAGCCCGGCCTCGACGAGGATACGGATGAGGCTTCGATCCCTGCTCGCTACCTGACTCGATATGGCGCTGGCCCATTCGCGATCACGCTTCGGACATCGAAAAGTGAGGGCACATCCGTCGCTCCCGGCAGGGGAGAACTGATCGAGCGCGACCTTCTCGGCGGCGCGCGCGTCTATCTCGCCTGATCTTGCATCCACCACCTACCCGGGAGAATGATCTCGTCATGTCCAGGATCAACTACGTTCTTCAAGACATCGCCGACCCGAACGAGAACTTCGATCAATGGTACGTCGATGTCGTGCAAGGGGCCGAGCTCGCCGATGACGCCCCGGTACGTGGCACAAAGATCCTGCGCCCTTACGGATATGGTATCTGGGAGTTGATCCAGGGTCTGCTCGACGCCCGCTTCAAGTGCGTCGGTGTCGAGAACGCCTACTTCCCGTTGCTCATTCCCAAATCGATGCTGGAGCGCGAGGCGGATCACATCGAAGGATTCACGCCGGAAGCGGCATGGGTCACGATCGCCGGGGGCAAGGAACTGGAGGAGCCGCTCGCGATCAGGCCAACCTCGGAATCGATCATCTGCCCGACCTTCGCCCGATGGGTGCAGAGTTGGCGCGACCTGCCGATCGTTCTCAACCAGTGGTGCAGCGTTGTCCGATGGGAGGACCGGCCTCGCGCGTTCCTGCGCACCAGTGAGTTCCTGTGGCAAGAGGGCCATACCGTCCACGAGAATCCGGAGGAGGCGGACGAGCGGGCTCGCCAGATGCTAGATGTGTATCAACGATTTATTGAAGACGACCTTGCGGTCCCGGTCGTTCCCGGCGTCAAGAGCGATTCCGAGAAGTTCGCCGGAGCTCATCGCACCTATACGGTTGAGGCAATGATGGGTGGCAAGAACTGGGCACTCCAGTCGGGCACCTCCCACAATCTCGGCGATCACTTCAGCAAGGCATTCGATATTCGATTCCTCGATAGGGAAGGTGAACGCAGGTTCGCATTCAGTTCCTCCTGGGGGCTCAGCCAGCGCACGATCGGCGCGATCATCATGGTCCACGGCGACGAGCGAGGTCTCAAGATCCCACCGAAGGTGGCCCCGATCCAGGCCATCATCGTCCCGATTCCCGGACGGCGCCGCGGCGGTGGCAATGCTGGCAACGACGATGGCGGCGCGACCGAGGGCATTCTTGCCAAGGCACACGAACTTCGTGACATGCTCGCCTCGTCCATCCGTGTCCGTATCGACGACCGTGACGACCGCACCCCAGGCTTCAAGTTCAATCACTGGGAGTTGAAGGGTGTTCCGATCCGCATCGAACTGGGACCGCGCGATCTGGCGGCCGAACAGGTCGTCATGGTAATGCGCGATACCGGCGAGAAGCGCATCGTTCCGTGGGCGGGACTCGCCGAAGCTATCGGCGATGAACTGAGTGATATGCAACAACGCCTTTTCCTGGAAGCGCGCAAGCGCATGCAAGCCCATATTGCCGACGTCGCTACCTGGGACCAGCTTGTCGCTCGGGTGGCTTCGAATGCAGGTTGGAATCTGACCTGGTGGTGTGGGGATGCCATCTGCGAGACAAGGATCAAGACGGAAACCATGGCGACAATCCGATGTATTCCCTTCACATCGCCAGATGATGGGAGTAAGGCGAACGGTCCGTGCATCGTTTGTGGAAAGGTTTCGTCCGCACAGGCAATCGTCGCGCGCGCCTACTGATCACGCTGTCCATAGTTGTGGAATGGCCAGAAACAGAACCTTCAGAGTGCGCCCTGACACGCATACCGCCTTGACTCGGCAAATGAACGGACATTTCTCCAGCCTGCAGATCACCACTATCCGGTATCCGGTGGAGAGACAGACACGCACAGATTATGCAGATAAGCTGAAGATTTACAGGTTTTTCAGGCCAGGTTTTACACTTGACACGCCTTGGGGCCACATGAACCGATCCGGGAGCGGTTGAAAACATCTTGCGGGCTACGGTGCCCATTGTGAACTTTTCCGGCCAAGGTATGGCTGTGTGGAATCGAATGATGTGCATGTCGTTACCTTCGAGGTTCGACAGGACGTGGCACACGAGTCGTCTCGACTGCCGTCACCTCGCCGCGAACGCTGCGGTGCCGCTGTCTGCTCCGCCGCAATCGTCGCGGGTTCGATGGTCGTCCGGACTCAGGGTTCGGCAACACCGTTTTCCAGGTCGGCAGGGAGATGCTGAAAGATGTCGACTCCCGTCACGTCGCCTTCTGCCAGTTCAGCCGCTGCACGAGCAGCTGCACGAGCCGCTGCACGAGCCGCTGCGCGGGCTGCCCCCAGTCTGCAGATCCAGTCGCTGTCAAGACCAAGATCCCGATCCCGATCCCAATCCCGGTCGGAACGGACATCACGTTCACGAACAAGGGCGTTCTTCCGCACGATTTCACGGTCGATAGCCCTGCACTCCATTCGGGCACACTCACGTTGGGCGACACCGCGACGCTGAAGGTCAACGTTTCCGCTAGGATGCCGGGATGGACACCCACTAGTGTTCCCAAGTCGGCCGTCGCCAGACCGGTTGGTTGGCATCGCGACTGCTCGACAAATCCCCTTCGCCAAGGCACGATCGGTCGTCCAACGCCTCCAGAGTGTTACTCCGGAGGCGTTGGACGTAAGTCCGCCTGCTCATGTCGAGGGCGGTTTGGCACGACCCCGATCAGCCCTTGACCGAACCCGCCGTCAACCCCGCGACCATGAACCGTTGCGCGAACATGTAGATCAGGATCACCGGAATCGCGGTCATTACGCTCGCGGCGAACATCTGCCCGTAGGGGAAGATATCGCCGACCACCATGTTGCCAAGCCCGATCGGCAACGTCCACGCGGATTCCGGCTGCACCAGCACGAATGCCAGCAGAAACTCGTTCCACGAACTCGTCACCGAGAACAGCGCAACCGCCAGAAGCGCCGGGAGCGTCAACGGCAACACGATCCGGATGAAGGTCTGGAAGTGGTTCGCGCCATCGATCATGGCGGCCTCTTCGAGTTCCTTCGGAATCGACCGGTAGTATCCCATCAGCAACCAGCACGCAAACGGCAGCCCGAAGGTCGGATACGCGAGCATCAGCGCACCAAGCGTGTTGATCAGCTTCAGGTTGGTGAAGATCTGGTAGAGTGGCAGGAAGAGCAGAACCGTTGGCATCAGGTAGGTGAACAGGATAGCGGTCTGCACGAACCCCTGCCCTCGCCACTTCAAGCGAACGAGCGCATAGGCACCGAATGATGCCACGGTGACGGACAGGAAGGTGCTCACTGCGGCGACCTGGATCGTGTTCCAGAACCAGCGCGGAAACTCGGTATCCACCAGCATGGTCCGATAGTTCTCGATCGTCCATGGAGAGGGGGCAAACGGCGATCGCCCCTGCTGGATCTGCGGTACGCCCTTGAACGACGTGACGACGACCCAGAAGAACGGAAAGAGCAGGAAGAGCAGCAGCACGGCCAGCGTGCCATACGCGCCGACGGTTCCCCACCGGTTGGTCAGGCGCCGCCACTTGGGCTCCCGGGCATCCACGCCTTTCACGTAAGCATCATGCAGCACCCCACCGATCTTCCCGAGGACCCACACGAACGGGAAGGAAATGGCGGTCAGTGCCAGCACCACCGCCTTCGCCAGCATCGAGAAGGGCCACGACAGCACGCGCCCGGCGGTCGCCAGCGCGCCCGTTTTGGGAGCAGGCATGTCGGTATCCACGCGCATGAACCGTCCCAGAATCACGATGATGACGATCAGGGCCGGCACCACCGCCATCGCGACCGCTACCCCAGCGCTGTATCGCAACGACCCGATCGCGTATTCGTAGGAGAGAATCGAGAACAGGCGCGTCGTCCCGCCCGGTCCTCCACCCGTCATCAGATAGACGAGACCGAAGGCATTCAGCGTCCAGATCAGCGAGAGCAGGCAGGCCACGATAATCACGTACCTGAGTCCGGGCAATGTGATATCGCGAAACTTCTCCCACCCGGAGGCGCCATCGACGGAGGCTGCATCGTACAGTTCGTTGTCGATCGCCTTGAGCCCCGCCAGCAGGATGATCACGAAAAAGGGAATCCCCTTCCAGACGTTGACGGCAATGACCGACGGCAGCGCGAGATCGTAGCTCCCGAGCCACGAGATCCCGGTGTCGATGATGCCCAATCGGATGAGCAGGATGTTGAGCCCACCGAAAATCGGATCGTACAATCCTCGCCACGTCAGCGCGGCAACGACTTCCGGCACGATCCACGGCAACAGCACGAGCCCGGTCAGGACGCTTGTGAAGCGCATGCCCTTTCGATTCAGCAGGGACGCCGTCAGCAACCCGACCCAGAACTTGATGAAGACCGAGATGGCGGCGAACTGCACCGTATTCCACACCGAATCACGGAACCGTGCGTCGTTCCAGAGCCGTTCGTAGTTCTGGAGGCCCACGAAACCCCGATTGGTGATCCCCGTGACGTTGTAAAAACTCATCCGCAACGCATCGAACAGGGGATATCCCACCAGCCCGAAGAGTAGAATGACGGTAGGCGCGACGAACAGATAGGCCACCGGCCAATCCCGCCCCAGGAAATGCTTCGACCGGCGCAGCATCGACGACGGCTGTTGAATGGCACCGCCGATAGCTTCGCCGCGTCTTGCATTCGCCCGTGGTGGTGACGCGGGAAGGATTGCCATGACGTTCCTCTCGATCCTGATTTGGGACGCCGGCCGCATGACGAATCACCCGTTCGGCGTCGGACCCCTATGCGGCGGTTCTCCCACCACGCGGCGGCTAGCAGGCTGGCAGGTTATTCTCCCGGCAATCCGAAGTCCTGCCACACCTGTATCCACCGCTGCTGGTAATCCTTGACCACATCCTGCGCGGATTTCCCCTGGAGGACTTCCGCGACCATGTCCGTCTGATCGAACGAGCCCGCGACAGCATCGACCGCCACCGAACTCGGACCAGGCCACCGCAACCCGGTGAAGTCGATGTTGTTCCAGACCGCCGGCTCAGCTGCGATCGAATTCGGCGACCCCGTGATGATCGGATCGCTCCAGCCATTCTTGTAGGCCGGAACCGCGTATGCCCGGGAAATTTGCCAGATCCGCTGCTGGACTGGTGTGCTCAACAGATGCCGCACGAGATCGTAGACTGCGTCCCTGTTCTTCGTGCCTTCGATCACATGCAGGAAGACTCCGGCCAGCTGATCGAGCTGGGCGCCATCGGAGTTGCGAACCACGGTCGGCATATAGGCGATGTCCTTGGCAAACGGGACGCCGTCGAGGTTCGCCTTCGCGTAGAGGGTCCCGGCATTCTGGGTCAGAACCAGTGTCCCTGCCAGGAATGCCTCGTTATTGGAAGGGTCCGTCCATGAGCCCCAGCCGGTGGGCAGCATCGGCGCCCATTTCGGATTGCTGTAGGTATCGGCCAACCACTCGAGGGCCGCAACCGACTCCGGAGAATCGAACGTGACCTTGTCTCCGGATTCGTCCTGCAAGGTGCTGCCAAAGGCGTACAGCACGGTCTGCACGAGCAATCTCGCATCGGTCGATCTGTTGATCGTGATGCCCCAGCCCCATCGCTTGTTGGCGGCATCGGAAATCGCCAGCGCCGCATCCCGTCGTTGATCGAGCGTCGTGAGCGTCTTCACGTCGACCCCGGCCGGACCGAAGATGTCGTTCCGTGCCCACCAGCCATCGATCCGGGTGAACCAGGGAATGCCCCACCAGGCGTTATCGAAGTTGCCCGCGGTCGTCATGCCGGGAGTGGTCTCGCCATTGGCGGCAACCATCTCCGCCATCAAATCATCGACCTTGCTGAGCACCCCCTGATACTGAAACTGACGCTGTGGAATATTGTCGAAGTACAGATCGGGTGCGTTACCGGCCTTCACCCCGGCCGTCAACCGTTGGAGAATTTCGCCGGACGACTGGGCGCCGCCAAGCTCCGTGACCTCCACGTCCCATCCCTGCGCCTCGCAGAATGCGGCGATCTCGGCTCGCACGAAGGCATTGTGATCGGGATGAAAATCTGCCTTCTGAAGAACTTCCAGCTTGCCATCGACGGTCGCACTCGATTTCGCACGCGGAATCTCTACCGGCGTCGCGGCCTGTCCGGCGGCCTGCCGCATGGTGCCGAACGGCAGCGAGGCGGCGAGTGCCGCACCCGCCGATCCCTGCACGAGTGAACGACGCGTCAGTCTGGATGTAGTGAGACTTCGACCGTTCTGATGCATCCCAATCCCCCTGCGGATGCGTCGCCTGCGCATGACGACAGCACCTTTGACGACGTGAACCGGACACGAACGCGGCGAGATTGGCCATCCTGCCCTGCAGAACATCCAATGCGATACCGAAGGGTATCCCGCCAGGCGCTTCATTGGCTCACAACCTGATTGTTTGACGTGGTAGGGGTATATCAGAAGAGTTTCCGGGTCGTCAATGGCGAGGGGAGGAAACTGGCCCTATCGAGCTAGTGAGCAGGTGAGCAGGTGACGCGCTGAGCGATATCGGCTCGTGAAGCTCGACAAGGTTTTCTGGAACGTTGCGCGGCGCCGGATGATCCGCGACCATATCCCCTGGCATATACCGGGCGACGCACCGGGCAGCAGGTTGTCAGTCTTTCTCTTCGGTCGCGAGAGCCATATGCCGGTCTTGCAACGGCTTCAGGGCGACGGCTTCCGCTTCCACCGGGGCCGTATCGACGGAGACTGGGGCAGGCATCGTGGTGCCTCCCAGTCCCGTGAAGAGCACATCCACGATCTTCGACGCCAGCACCCGGTCCAGCGGTCCGCCGGTCCACTCCATCTTGCGCATCCAGATCTGGCCCCACACCATTCCCACATACATGCTGATTGCAAATTCCGGATCGACCGGGGGCAGGTACCCCTCGTCTATCGCCTGCCGAATGATTTGCTGGAACAGTTCCCACGGCAGCGACTTTTCCTTCATCAGATCGATCCGCAGGTCAGGTCCAAGGTTCTCGTGCATGTCCGTCATCAGTCGACCAAAATCGGATTGTGTCCGCGCAAAGATTTGAACGGCCGCCTTGACCAACTGCTCGGCCGGCAATCCGCCACGGTCGATGATCGTGGTCAGGTCCTCACGCATCTCGATCAAGGCGAGATGAACGACCGAGCTGAACAGGTCATCCTTGTGCCGGAAATGGTGATAGAGCGTCGCCTTGTGGATATTGGCCGCATCGGCAATCTGCTGCATGGATACCGCCTTGTATCCATGCTCGATGAACAGCGCATATGCTGCCCGCAGAATACGTGCTCGTCCGTCCGATTCCGTATCCAGTTGTTCGTGAGATCTCATTGCAGGTTCACCCGGTCAGTCGACGATTGACATCGCTCCATATCGCTAGTATAGTCGTGCTTCACCAACCAACCAACCGGTTGGTTGGTCCCCTTTATGCAGAGATACAGTGAAGCAGTCTGGTCCGTCAAACTGGTCTGCTTCATTCTCTCGCCTGTCGCACCCTGGAGTTCGTTCATGTCATCTACGTCGATATCGTCACGCACGAGCAGCCAGCAACCAGCTGGCCCAAATGGCGAGCTATCACATCAGCAGATCCTCGTCATCGTCGGCGGGCTGATGGCAGGCATGCTTCTTTCGGCACTCGACCAGAGCATCGTTGGAACTGCCCTCCCGCGCATCGTGAGCGACCTCGGAGGGTTGAACCACCTCTCGTGGGTCGTCACCGCCTATCTCCTCACCTCCACCGCAGCGACGCCGTTGTGGGGCAAGATTTCGGATCTGTATGGTCGTCGCCTGATCTTTCAAATGACCATCGTCATCTTTCTGATCGGATCCGCACTTTGCGGTCTCGCCCAGAACATGCCGCAGCTGATCGCCTTTCGTGCGTTTCAGGGCATTGGCGGCGGTGGCCTGATGGCGATCGCGTTTGCCATCATCGGCGACGTCATTCCTCCCCGCGAGCGTGGTCGATACCAGGGCTATTTCTTCGCGGTCTTTGGCCTCTCCAGCGTGGCCGGTCCATTGCTCGGTGGCTGGATCACGGACACGTTCGACTGGCGCTGGATTTTCTATATCAACCTGCCAATCGGTGCCGTTGCCTTGGTGGTAACGTCCATCGCCCTCAAGATGCCGGTCGTTCGTCGTGACCACAAGATCGACTATGTTGGTGCCGCCATGATCGTCGCGGGTGTCACCTCGCTCCTCCTCTACCTGAACTGGGCCGGTGAGAAATATGGCTGGCTGTCCTCCGCTTCGCTGTGGCTCGTGGGACTGGCCATCCTCTTCACGGTGTTGTTCATTCTCGTCGAGTTCCGGGCCGAAGAGCCGATCATTCCCATGCACCTCTTCCGCAACCCGATCTTCGCGGTTGGCAACACCTACTCCTTCCTGATCGGGTTCGCGATGTTTGGCGGTCTCATCTATCTCCCGCTCTACTTCCAGACCGTGCAGGGGATGTCGCCGACGCGGTCGGGTCTCGCCATGCTGCCGATGGTCCTCGGCCTCTTCACCATGTCGATTACCGCCGGCCAGCTGATCTCACGTACCGGCAAATACAAGATCTACCCGATCATCGGCTCGGTCATCCTGATTCTCGGGTTCTACCTCCTGCATACCATTCATTACAACACCGCGTATTGGCAGATCGCGATCTATGCGGTTGTTCTCGGTGCAGGTGTCGGACTATCGATGTCGACCGTCGTGACACCGATTCAGAATTCGGTAGCGATGCAGGACATGGGCAGCGCGACCAGCACGAACACGTTCCTGAGATCGCTCGGTGGGGCGATCGGCGCGGCGCTCTTCGGCGCGATCCTGACATCGCAGCTCGGTCACTATCTGACCCAGGAGTTCGCGGGAACAGCTGCCGGAGCAGGCACCAAAATAGATGCCAACAGTGTCCAGGCGATTCGGACGCTGCCAGAGCCGATCAAGACCCAGGTACTCATCGCCTATACGCATGCCGTCACCGACATCTTTCTCTACGCCATCCCGATCATGGTCCTGTCGTTTGTCGTGATCATCTTCTTCAAGGAGATCCCGCTGCGAGCGACACAGATCGTGGCTCAGCCAGAGGGCGATCCGGAGAACAGTCAAACCTCGGAACCGGTTTTCGCAGGACACTGATCTTCGAGTTGATGGCTTGGGATGAGACAGATCGAAAACGCGATTCCAGACATGGACGTCGCGTTTTCGTCTGCTACGTTCGAGTTGACACTCGCGAGTCCCAACGGCACGCCGCGTGCAAGAGTGTCGACACCTACCGTTCGCGATGGCCAGAAGAGCCATGCTCAGCTCGAAGGGAGTCATTCCATGAGTGACAGTGACACGGAATCAATCATGCACGACCACGACGATGACGATCAGGAGCCAACACCTGAATCTCAGGAAGGCAATGGGCTCCTGTCTGACATCGACCGCGCGATCAGACCGATCTCGAACGCCTTGGAGCGGGACCCCAGGTCCGACGAGGAACTGGCCGAAGAACGAGCGGGCAACAACGAGGACCAGGCACCGTCCTGAGATTCCAGGACCGCGATCGAACCCGCATGTCGATGCACCATCACGCGGTCAGAAGATCGCGTGATGGTGTGTTGGCGTTCTCTCCATCATCGATCGCAGAAGTCACACGCTGGTATATCCACGTCCGATAGCGTTTGTGTCGTCTGCAACAACGTTCACATTGGCCGAACAATGGTTCGACTTCCTGCTGCACAAGTCGTGGAGGTCGCCACGGAACGGAGTAAATGGAGCGATCCTCCCAGGTGCTGCCGGTGATCGGCTGCATCGCTTGCGAGTCGTCCCCAGGCAACGAACGCGCCGGTTGACTTTCCTTCACCGTGTCGATCAGGCGAGGATCTCCATCCGGATGCCACGCGCGTCAATCTGCGATTGCGCAGGAAGCCTGATCGCTTCCTGCTGCACGACCCGCCGCGCGGTCCAGGCCGCAATCATCGCATCAAGGATATCGTCAGGCTTGGCCGGTTTGGCCCACGACGCCACGACCTTCTTCTCCGGGATCGTTATTCGCATCGCTGCTTCGAGCAGTGATCGTCGCGCTACGAAACCTTCCGCACTCGATTTCTTGTGCGCCATCGGTCCCTTGCCAAGCACTAGGAAGGAGACCTCCGGGTGCACCTCGAACACACGCGTCTGCATGTCCGGTTTGATCTTCTGATTGGCCTCCAAAATCTTCGGGAAGATCGCGTAACACTGCTTCGATATCCCCTTTCCGATCCGCTTGTTCGAGGCGATGACGGCTTCAGGATAGGTTTCGGCTTCGAGGATCTCGAAGACCGGCGGCGGGAAGACACTTGAAGACCTCGGTCTACCGAGCAGCTTGCGAGCGCACAAATCGCATTGGCGGGTACCCGTATCACTCAGACCGATCGGGATATCGATGCCGATCGCCGATGCATCCGGATTCGCCTCGATGATCTCCTTCAGCGATGCGTACACAATCGGCTCCACCGTATGCATCTCCGTGTCCCACAGGATCGCAATCCAGCCGCCCCTGCATCCATCGACCCCGACAACCTTCATCTGCTTCCTCCTCGACGCTGTTTCGTGCCCGTTTCGTCGGGGTCCGCCGCGCTACGACGTGGCACCCCGTGTTTGCATCAGGGCAGACCCACCACCACCGCCGCTCTAAACGTGTGCTTGTTTCGTAGGGGTCAACCCTGTGTTGACCCGCCACCGCAAAGCGGTGGATTGGCCCGCTGGCAGGAACACCCCAATGGTCTATCACGTAGGTTTCGCCGGGCCACGACCCGCCTCGCAATTGTGGGTATCTCGTCATGTCAGCAGCGCGGCCCTGCATCGCTTCGTCATTTCCGCAGCGCTCCGAGCAGCTGCGCCGCAGCGAACGCCTGCCCTTCGTCATGTCGAGCGAAGTCGAGACATCTCTCCTGCGTCGCCTGGGGATCACCCTGCCCAGCAAGTGAGCCCTAACACACTCCTAGGCCCGATCGACGATCGATTCCACGATCGCTTCTGCCGTCTCGATCACATCACTGTTTTACGAGGTAACTGTCAGGCGGATGAGCAGATCACCTTGCTGGACGTAGATAGTGACGTCGGCAGTTGTCGCAAGCGCCCGGGAGGTTGTCGCCAGTTGAGCAACCGGTATCTCCCGTGCTCCTGTTGAGACAGCCTGGTCGTTGAACGAGTAGTCAAGAGCGTTCGCCGCGTTCTGAGAGTCTCCGAAACGATGAGCGCTGACGTAGACCGATGTGATCCCGCTGCTCTCGCCATTTCCCTCGTAGCTGCGAGTGACGTTGCCTTCCCAGCCCCACTCCGCGAACAACGCTTCGGTTTCAAGCGGATTGATGTAGTTGCTCGCTACTTCATTCAGACTCCGTTGCTGATCGCCTGCGGATAGAAGGTCTGCGGGGACATCACCTTGCCGCGGCAACAACGCCAGCAGCCCATTCGGATTCGGATCCGGAACAGAACCTCGCGGTTCGGAGGCAGGTGCATCCGATTGCGACAGCATGAACCCGCACTTTAGGAACCCGCCAAGAAACCCGCTCATGAACGCGGCTATCCTATCGTCACTCGTTCCGTGCGTACCTGCACCATCCTGCGGCAACCATACGGGGTCCCCGCTCATGGCCGAGACGGCAACCGCCTCGGTGACGTCGCCGGGATCGAGCAGGCCCCGCGTCTCCGCATCCCGGGCGTAGGAACCGCCAAGACAGTCCGCCTGCAATTCATGGGCATTTCCCTGTCCCTGCTGCCTTCCCGAAAGTGCCTGAACGTGATGTCCCCATTCGTGGGCGATGATCGTCACCCATGCGAAGTCTCCAATTGCCCCGTCATAATATGAAAACCATTCGGGCGAGTAAAAAAGTTTCCTTTCAGTGGGGCAATAAAATGCCGGTCCCTCACGAATATCGACCGTTCCGCAAGAAGAGCCAGCCTGTGAGCGGACCTCCACGACAGTGGGAGCGACGTACTGGAGACCCGCTGCCTGAAACGAGAAGGCCCAGAATTCGTTGACGTCCGCGATCGCCACATCGACAACGGACATGCTCCTGCTCTGGACAGGGACGGGCGCAACGTATCGCGAGATCTGCTCGTCGATGAAATCCCGGCTGCGTCCGAAGAACCAGCGCCATTCCCCGTTTTCGTCCTGCACAAGACGCACGACGTCCTGCACGACCGAGCCATCTGTGAACGGCTGCAGGAATGAGACCTCGGCCGTATACGGATAGGTCTCTCCCGTGACGGCCCAGGTCCACGAAACGAATCGCACCCCCGTCACCGTCGAAACACCAGGGCCCCTTGGTGCGAATTCGTTCTGGAACCAGCCGATCGCGGCCGCTCTTGGAATGACGGCATGTGCGTCCGGGTGGATCCGATCGTACAACCCGTGGAAATCGCTCGTCCCCTCGAGAACCGAAAGCTCGACCGCGACATTCGCGGCGGCGATTCCATCCGCTTCGCGGTTTTGTGCAGCCGCAGCAACAACCGCAGCACCAGCCGCATGAAATGGTTTGGAGGGAACCAGAAGAACGAACAGGATCAGGACGGCGGCAAGACGACGCATGTGAACTCCCTGGAGAAGTGAAAACAATGACACATTGACCCGGGATGGCGACACGCGCTTGTCTGTCCAGTAATCTCACGTATGGGCACCCGAATGCTCGATATACGAGTGCTTGAGACCGACCGCCTCCATGTGGCTGTGCAGTTCGCGATTGCCGTCGAGCGTGAAGTCCTCCGTCCCGCAGTCGAACGTCACCGTCGGAAGTGCGGCGCCGGAATCGACCCTCGCCTGCAGACGATCGGCCTGCACGAACGAACTCGCATCGTCGCGGTCGGCCACGACGGAGAGCCATTCCGGATCGAGATTGGGCATGCCCCCAGGTGCACCCGGATTGACGAGAACCGGTTGCTATGCTTCACGCCGATCCGGAGCGCCCCCTGCCCTCCCATCGACAATCCCCCGATCGCCCACGGACCCTGGCGAACATGAAACAACCGCTCGACCTGCGCCGGGATGTCATCGATCAGCAGATCTTCGTAGCGTTGAAGCCCATAACGCGCATGCAGCGGCAGATTCACATACCGAGACGTTCCGCCGTCTGGAAGAACAACGATCAACGGCAGATCGGTCAGACCAACGTCCTCGACTAATCTGAGACCCAGATGACCACGCTGCCATTACCTCTCCGCTGTCGAGACGGACCCGGTGCGGCCCTGAAACGAGGTCGCGTCGCGATCGATCCCCATCATCCAGCCGTGAAGCGCGAACAGGATGATCGCACCCGCCACCGCGACCCAGCCGATTGCCATCAGGCTCGTCCGCGTCGAGATGAATCCACCCAACCATGGCAACACCGCGCCACCCAACACCGCCGCGCTCACCTGAAATCCGACCGCATGCACGGACGCCGCGCTGCCGATCCGGCGCGGCGTCAACGTCATCAGGAGCGGGAAGATCGGTGCCATCCAGAATCCCATCAGCAGCAGCCCCACGACCGCGACGTCATACGACCCCAGCGTGTAGAGCAATCCCCCGACGATGTTGCCGGCAATACCGAACTGCACCATCCGCGCAGTTCCCACTCGTGCCGAGATCATCCCCAGCGTCAGCCGGCCGGTCGCCAGCGCTCCCCAATAGAGACCCGCCCAGAGACTTGCGATGCCGTCCGATTGACCGAATCGCTCGCTCATCACCGTGAACGCCCACTGCCCACCGGTAAATTCCACACCGGTGCAGAAGAAGAAGATCGTCACGTTCAACAGCACGATTCGATCACGCATCACCTCGCGGACCGGGATCGCCACGACCCGCTCGATCCCGGCCTCGTTGTGCTCATTGCCGACGTCCCACAGCCGGCGGCTGATAACGAACAGGAGCGTCATCGTCAGCAGGATCGATCCGACGATCACGTATCCCCACCGCCAGCTTGCGCCTCGATCGAGCACTCCACCCATGATCAGCGGACCGATCAGCGCGCCAACGCCAAAGAAGGCATGCAGTCGATTCATGACGGCTTCGGAAAACCGCTCGGCGGCGTAGAAGTTCAATGCAGAATCGATCGCGCCCGAACCCAACCCGATCAGGACGGCAACTGCCAAAAATGCCGGAAAGACCGGGGCGATGGAGTAACCGAGCAGACCGGTCGTCACGAGCGCGGTGCTGACCACCAGCAGGCGGCCCACTCCGAGGCGATCGATGATCTTGCCGGAAATCAGGCCGGAGAAGCAGTAGCCCGTCCCCGAAGCGAACAGGATATAGCCGAGCCCGGCCTGCGAGAGTCCGAACGTCTCGCGCACCGAGGGCCACGCAACCCCGAGAACCGCATCAGGAAATCCGATGCTGATGAACGCGATATAGGAGATCAGAAGCACGAGCGTGGTCGTCGCGATAACGGGCAGCTTCGTCAGACGAGCTTGTGCCAAGAGGTCTCCTTCCGATGTGTGAAGTCCGAAGTCCGATGCCCGTGTCGTCGACCGTATGCATGACGAGGCGGGTTTTTGATTCTGTCTGATCCTAGCCCTCGTGCCTCACGGGTCGCATTCTCTCGATGGCGTCATGCGCCTATCTGGGGTTCGACGCGTCCCACTGCTTGCGCAGGGTGGCGGTCGCCCTGTACCACCATGCTTCTTCCACGAGTTCCCGCAGAAGATCATCGTCGATTCGGTCGAGATGAATCAGAATCGCGCCGTACCGGTCGTAGTGAGGTGTGGTGTAGAATGCGGGTTCGCCCGATTGCAGGTACGCTTCCCGCGCTTCGAGACTGCACGCAAGCATCACCCCTCCATCGTCTTCGCTGCGCAGGCGCGCGAAGAGTTTGCCTTTCACCTTCAGTGCCGGGGTTCGGTACGAGGTCGTCTCTTCCGCCTCGGGAAGCGCCAACCCGTTTCGCGTCACATCTTCCCATGTCGCCATCGTCGCACCATCCGTTCGACATCCCGACATTCGGTCACGTCGATGACGGCGGAATCCCGACCTCGACCGATCCCGGAACGGGGATCACCCATGCCGGAAAGATGTCGACGATCGATCCCGTCCCATCGTCGAGACTGCACCACGTGCTTGTGCATCCGGCGGGAATCTGGTGTCCCAGCTGAGCGCTCAGTCGTGCGCTGTCCGCATCCGCGTCACCAACGGCTGCAATGATCAGCGTATCGTACTCGACGTCAGCCTTGATCTCGCTCGCCTGCCCGGCGCCGATTGTGTAAGCGATCTCGTCCGTTCCGTCACCGAAGCGGGTGTCGAGGTAAGCTCCAGGCAGGTTCGATTGCCACGATTTCACCCGTGGCGTTTGGTCGAGCTTTCGCGATCGATCCAGGTACGTGCCGGGACCAAGCGGTGATGCATCGTAGTTGTCGAGGAAGAAATCCTGCTCGTAAGTGGAGGTGGCGCCGAATCCCGCGACGTCGTTCCACATCATCTTCATGCGCAGATAGCGTGTGCCCGGCTCGACCTCACCCGTTTCAACAAAAACGTACGAGGGAACCCACGATGCAGCCGCCGGCACCTCCCGGCGATGAACCGCTGACCCATCCGCCATCGGTGCTGCCAGCACCCGCGGACTCACCGACCACGATCCGGCGATCAGGATGGCAAGCAATGGAGCCAGGCATCGCCAAGCCACGTCGCGCCACCTCGTGCGTTCAGGCATCATGAGGTCGAATACGGAGGGTGGCGGCACGAACGGCTTCGACTGCCGACTCGTAGTCCGGTTCTCGCATCTGATCCTGAACGTACTCGACGTAGACGACTCGATCTTCGGTATCGATCACGAAGACCGCCCGTTGCAGCAACCGCCATTCCTTCAGCAACACCCCGTAGTCGATGCCGAATGCTTCGCTCTTGTGCGCAGAAAGCGCCTTGTGCGTCGTTCCTTCGCTCCCGATCCAGCGGGATTGGGCGAACGGCAAATCCATGCTGACCGTATAGAGCGTGACGTTCTCAGGCAGATCGTCACGCAGTCTGTCCCACCGGCGTGTCTCGATCGAACAGACCGGCGTATCGAGTGAGTTGATCACGTTGAGCAGCCGCACGGTTCCCGCCGAGCCTGCCAGCGTCACCGTCGTGATCGATTGCGTCCCGGCATCGAACGAATCCAGTGCAAAGGCCGGAGCGGTATCATCAGGTTCCAACCGGTCCCCCACCACTGTCAGCTGTTCGTCGAGCTCGAACGCGTCACCCAGTCGCTCCCGCAATGTCGTCAACCTCGTCCTCCATCGGATCATCCTCGCACCAGATCGTCCATCCCACCCAGTATCTCATCTCGATCTGGATATCGAGCCTCCGCGAGCCTTCGGTCGCACCTGCAACGGTTGAAAGACACATCTGCGATGCCACGATGTAATCTGGGGAGTATTCGATTCGACATCGAGAGCGATACGATATGGCAAACCGAATGCAACCACTCGATGCCAATGTGCCCGGGTTCATCGCGACCACGTGAGGCGCGAGCATCGTCGGCTTCGGCAGAAACCACTATCGGCATGAAAGCGGGCGCGAGGGAGATTCCCCGGCGGTCAGCTTTTCTCCTCGCACCCAAACGTTTACCCTCTATCTGACCGGCGGTGTTGACGAAATTCCGTCCCTGCTCGACCGGCTCGGCCCATACAGGAGGGGTAAAGAGTGCCTCCATATCAAGCACCTGGACAGTGTTGACGAAAACGCTCTCGCGGAAACTCTCGAGCATTCGCTCGCCAGGGCGGCTGAGTTCGATACGTCATCGTCACGATGATGCGTTCGCAGTCGAACGGCTCTCCACGCTGAACGCATACGACCCGGAACCGACGTGTACGATGGTGTGATCGCCGTCCCGAAGGACATCTGTCACGCCATTGGTATCGGAGACTGGCGCCCCACCCTCCATCAGCGTCCCGCCGGTTGCCACCGGTATCCAGACCTCCGCCGAGACGTTCGCCGGGATCGTGACCGCGATCGAGATGCCATCGCCACTCCGCTCCCAGCGGGAACGAATCGTCCCGCGGATGCTGTCGTAACGGCCCTCCGCGAACGACAGCGAGTCGTCGAGCACTGGTCGAATCCGGAGATGTCCGTATCCCGGGGCATCCGGCGCGGTTTCGATTCCGGCTACCGTGCGCCTCAACCACTCGCCAACCGACCCCAGCGAGTAGTGATTGAAGGAATTCATGCCCGGATCCTGGAACCCGCCTTCTTCGGTCCAGCCGTCCCATCGTTCCCAGATCGTCGTGGCACCGTGGAGGATCGAGTACTTCCAGCTCGGGAAGGTTTCGTTGTGCAGGAGCCGATAGGCAACTTCCGGATACCCATTGTTCGTCAGCACATGACAGAGATAACTCACCCCTACGAATCCGGTGGAAAGATGGCCACCCTTTGCCTCGATATTGGCGACGAGCCGCGCGGCCGCCTTCTCACGCAATGCCGGCGGTAACAGACCGAAGTGCAATGCGAGGCAATACGCCGACTGCGTCTCCCCCTCGATCGTTCCGTCCTCATCGACATGGGCTGCACAGAAGGCAGCGGCGATATCCTCGTGCAGTCGACGATATCGACCTGCATCGTGCTCGCGTCCGATCGCCGCCGCCATCTGCGCCATCAGATGGGCGTCGTACGCGAAATAGGCGGTGCCGATCAGTTCCTTTGGCGTATTCGCCCCGATCGATAGCCAGTCCCCAAAATCGTTGTTGCGATTGTGCTTCCATAGAAGGTCCAGATTGGCGTTCAGCAGCCAATCCATCCATCGCTCCATCGCCGCCCAATGCTTCTCGACGATACGCGTGTCGCCGTACGTCCGCCACAGCGTCCACGGCACGATCACCCCGCAGTCTCCCCACGCGGGTGCGCCATCAGAGAGATCGACCAGTCGCGGCGCCACATCGGGAAACGCACCGGCCTCCGATTGGCCGTCGGCGACGTCTTGCATCCATTTGGTGAAGAAGGCGGCGACATCCATGTTGCCGACCGCTGTTCCTGCGAACACCTGAGCATCACCGAGCCACCCAAGGCGCTCGTCACGCTGCGGACAGTCCGTGGGAATACTGAGAAAATTCCCTCGCTGGCCCCAGACGATGTTCCGCTGAAGCTGATTGACGAGATCATCCGAACAAGTGAACGCTCCCACCGCCCTTGTGTCCGACCCGACGAAGACACCGGTCACCGCTTCGGACGAAGGCACTCCCGGGTATCCGCTGATCTCGACGTAACGGAAGCCATGCCAGGTAAAGCGCGGTTCGAACGTCTCGGTACCTTCGCCCCGCAGCACCCAGGTATCGGTCGCGCGCGCCGAGCGCAGGTTGGTGCGGTAGAGGGTTCCATCCGGATTGAGAATCTCGGCGAAGCGAAGCGTGATGACGGTCCCAGCCGGACCCTCAGCGGTCAGTCGCACCCATCCCGCGATGTTCTGACCGAGGTCGAAGATGAAGACACCCGGCTTCGGTTCCGTCACCCCGACCGGCACGATCTCGTCTTGGGCACGCACAGGCTCGGACGGTTCGCAGATGAGCGGCGTCGCGTTCTTGTTCTGCACGCCAACTCCGCCCCATGCACGCGCATCGAACCCCGGTGCATCCCACCCCGGCAGGTCGCGAGTGGCGTCGTAATATTCACCCATCAGGAAATCGGAATAGCGGATTGGACCGGTCACCGCTCGCCAGGTGCCGTCCGTCGCCACAATCTCGGATGTTCCGTCGGCGTAGTCGATATGCAGCTGCGCGAGCAACTGCGGTGTCGTGCCGTAATGTCGGGCTCCCGGTTCGAAACCGACGTATCCCGAGTACCATCCGGTTCCGACCAGGGCGCCGAGGACGTTTTCTCCCTGCCGAATCGCATTCGTCACATCATGTGTCTGGACCTGCACGCGTTTGGAGTAGTCGGTCCAACCCGGTGCCAGCTGATGATCTCCAACCTTCTCGCCGTTCAGCCGAGCCTCGTAGACACCACGGGCGGTCGCGTACAAGCGCGCGCGCGCCACGGTTCCGGCAACAGTGAATGTTCTTCGGAAATGGGGAACTGGCAGCAGGGCGTCGAGCTCTCGCGCCTCGGCAATCTCGTCGTCCACGCTCAGATGTGGCATCGCGATCCAGTTCGCCTTCCAGTCGGTGAACTTGGCTAACCCTCGCTCCCAATTGGCCGCCTCGCTCCAGGCAGTCACCGTGTCGTCGCCATCCCAGACGCGCACCATCCACCATGCGGCCTGACGCGCGACAAGCGCCGTTCCCCCATAGACGATCTGGGCGGTATCGGTACTCGCCACCTTGCCGGTGTCCCAGAGATCGCCTGTTTCCCGCGCCAACTGATCCGGATCGGATGCCACGAGGATCTGATAGGCCCGTTGCGTCACGCCCCGCCGCTCCGATCCCGCCTCTAGCAGCCATGACAGGCGAGGGCGCGGTTCATCGATGCCGAGCGGGTTGACAAGATATTCGGTTCGCAGGAATGAAAGACGCAATCCATACTCGCTCATGCTGATGCCCTCTTACTGATCGTTCGGTCAAGGCGATGTGGCAACCCGAGAAGCTGCCTGCGCCTCAACCTGCATGTCGTCATCGTCGGTTCATCGAGATGGATATCGTCAGGGCGAACCCGCCGCATGTCAACCTGAGGCGGTCGAAGCATCGAGCATAGGTTCAAGAGGAACGTGGGCGAGCCGAGCATGCAGGAGACGGTTCGAAATGCGTACTCCGAACTCCGAACTCCGAACTCCGAATCCGGATGCTACTTCTCCTCGCAAGTCATCGGGGACCTGCCACGAGGATCAGGAGTCAGGTTCGGCACCTGGCTGCACCCCTTGGCAGCATGTCGTCGTCCCGTCGTTCCAGCAGCGCGCCGAGCAGCGCGCCGGGCAGCGCACAGGGCAGCGCACAGGGCAATTGCGGCGGAACGCGTTCGTCTGGCACTGGAATCACGGTGGCGATCAGCCAACCGCCGCCCGGCTATGGCAGGTAAACAGTCCTGTTTCCTTCGTGATTCGGAACGATCCCGAGAGAGCGATCTGGTTGTCCAGCGCCTGACGCAGATCTCTCACGCGTAGTTCTGTCAGCGACGTCTGTGCGGAGGTTGAAAGCAGGTATCGAATGACGGCGAGACTATCCGTGACCTCCAGTGAATCCGGATAATCATCGCGTTTCACATCGGCAAACTCGCGAGTGAGCAGGTCACGCGCATTGTCGAGATCGAAGAATCGGGTCGGGTTCGGGGTTTGCGCCACGGGCGCATGCGCCCGGATCAGTTGATCGAGTTCGATCAGGTGCCGCCTGCCGTTGGTGGAGGTGTAGAAGAAGCCATCCGGTTTCAGGACGCGGCGAGCTTCGGCGATCGCGCGGCCGATATCTGGCACGTGATAGAGCATGTGGTTCGCGATCACGATATCGAACGTCGCATCCTGAAATGGGATCTCCTGAGCGTCCACGATATCGAACCGGGCAGCGGGCAGCCTGGACGCCAGGCGCGATCGCGATGCATCCAGCATGCCCGGCGAAAAATCGGTCAGCGTAAGATGCACACCCTTGGGAATGCGCTCGATGTTCTCACCCCACAGCCCACCCTCGCCGCATCCCAGCTCCAGCACCTCGCTTGTCTCCGTGAGTTCGAGGCGATCGAAGACCCAGCGAAACCATCCCTCTGGATTGGTGCTATACATCCGGTGCAGCGCAACACGCGACGAGAGATTGCGTTCGTCGGCGTATTGCTCGTCACGCAGATATTCGACACGCTCGAAGTCGCTCGACATCATTCACCTCCCTGCCGGCAGACACCGCGCAACCTGTATGGGCGGTGCCTATCCCCGATCGAGCAGTTCGAGCACAGGCGCAAACGCCTCGATCCCGGCTACGGTGCACGGGTCAGGATAGATCTGGATGTGCGAGATGCCTTCCCTGGCGTACGCACGCATCTCGTCCGCCAACTCCTCCGCCGATCCGGTAAGCGAGGGCACGATCTGTCCCGGGCGTCCGTATGCACCATCGAAATCGACCATCACCGCCGCGGTCCGCTCCAGCGTGGCCGGGTCACGCCCCACCTCCTCACAGGCAGCATCGACGTGATCTCTCAAGGCAGGAATACCGCTCGCTCGGTTACCGGTGTTCTGCGCCCACACGTTCCAGCTATCGGCATGCTCGGCGATCAGGCGCGTCATTCGCTCTCCACCGAACGTGCCAACCATGATCGGCATGCCCGCTGGTCGTGGGCCGCGTGGCCGCAACTCGCAATCACGCACCTCGTAATACTTGCCCACGAAATCGACGCTCCCCTCGCGAATCAGCTTCCGAATGATCGTGAACGCCTCCTCGAAGCGACTGAACCGGTGGTCGTACGGGAACCCGAACGCTCGATATTCCGGTTCCGCCCAGCCCGCGCCCAGACCGAGAATCAGTCGGCCGCCACTGATCTCATCGACAGTCTCGGCCATCTTCGCGGTCAGCGCCGGGTTGCGATAGGCGGTACAACTGACCAGTGGTGCAAGCGTGATTCGGTCCGTCACCGCCGCAAATGCCGAGAGCATCGACCAGCATTCCCATGCCCCCTGCTTTTCGTGCCCGTCGACCTGCATCAGCAAGTGGTCGGCGAACCAGAGCGAATCGAACCCAAGCGCTTCGATCCGTTGTGCCATCGCCAGAAAATCGGACCAGCCGGCCGTTTCCCCAGCCATCTCACGTTCCGATTCCGGCAACATGATCCCGATCTTGAGGGGTCGCTTCGATGAGGCATCCATCCGGAATTCGCTCCTGTTTTTGAACCGGCAAAACGTGTCACATTCGATTGCGAAGAAGCACGATACCATCGTACCCTGTCACACGATTGCGCTGGCGTGGTGACGGCTTCGAGCCAAAGGGATCAGGAATGACAGAGCGATCAGGAGAGCTCCTCATCATCGGTGCCGGTCCATACGGGATGGCGATGGCCGCGGAGGCTTATCACGACAGGATCGACTACCTGATCGTCGGAGATCCGATGTCGTTCTGGAGAGACCACATGCCAGCCGGCATGTTCCTCCGTTCGGTCTGTGACTGGCATCTCGATCCTCACAACGTCGCGACGATCGACGCGTATCTGACAACCATCGACCGTTCTCCGGAGGACGTCGAACCGCTCTCGCTTGATTTCTATCTGGGCTATGCAGCCTGGTTTCGCCAGCAGAACCAGATCGCGCCGGTCGTGGAGCGCGTCATCGGGCTCGATCAGACATCAGCGGGAACGTTCGTCGCGACCCTCGAAGAGGGTGCCCCGATTGCTGCCCGCAAGGTCGTGATCGCGCTCGGCTTTGGCGCCTTCCCGTCCATACCATTGGAGCTTTCCAATATCCTCCCCGCCGGCAGCTACGGTCACACCTGCGACGAGGTCGACCTTCGGTCTCTCGCCGGAAAACGCGTGCTCGTCATCGGCGGTCGTCAGAGTGCCTATGAGTGGGCGGCCCTGCTCGGCGAAGCGGGAGCCAGCCACGTGCACCTCGTTCATAGACATCCCACGCCTGCCTTTGCGCAATCCGACTGGTCGTGGGTCGGACCGCTCGTGGACACGATGATCGACGTTCCCGGCTGGTACCGGCACCTGCCTGACGACGAGAAGACCGCGATCGTCGAGCGGCTTTACATCGAAGGCCGGCTCAAGCTCGAACCATGGTTGCAACCGCGCGTCGACCGGCCGGATATCTCCATTTGGGCAGACAATCGGATCGCCACCTGCATGCGTCTGACCAATGATGAACTCGCTGTGACCTTCGAAACGGGGGATGTTGTCGAGGTCGACCACATCATCCTCGCGACCGGCTACAACGTGGAGATCGATCGGCTGCCGCTTCTAGCGCGCGGAAACATCATTTCCCGGCTGGAGACGCGCAATGGCTTCCCCGTGCTCGACGAGCGGTTCCAGACGAACATTCCTGGTCTTTACATCACGAGCCTGCCCGCCACCCAGGATTTTGGTCCGTTCTTCGCCTTCACGATCGCCGCCCGCGCCTCGGCCCGCGTCATCGGCTCGGCACTGTTGTCTACTTGACCGCTCCCGCGGTCAACCCGCGCACGATGTATCGCTCCAGGAAGATGGCTATCACGAGCAGCGGCATTACGGTTGCCGTTCCGATCGACGCCATGGTCCAGAATTTCACGCCCTGACTGCTCACCTGGGTAGCGATCAGAAGTGGCAACGTGTATGCGCTCTTCGAGGTAAGCACGGCCGAGAAGAGATATTCATTCCAGCTGAAAATCACAACCAGAATGAACGCCGCCACCATCGCCGGTGCGGATATCGGAACCGCGACGTGCAGAAACGCACCTAACGCGCTATGGCCGTCGACCATCGCCGCCTGCTCGAGTTCCACCGGCAGATTGGAGAACTGGTCCCGCATGATCCAGATCACGATCGGCAGTCCAACGACGGTGTACAGCAACGTCAGACCCCATAGCGTGTCGTACAGACCCGACTCCACGAACAGAATGTACAAGGGGAGAATCACCGCCGCTGGAGGCAGGATGAGCTGGGAAAGGAAAAAGAACGAGATGTCACGATTCCTCCAGGGGCCCACCTTGTAGCTGAATCGCGACAATCCGTACCCGGCCATCGAGCCCAGGATGAGGGCAAGCACTCCGGACCCGATCGCGCATACGAGGCTGTTTCGCATGGCCTGAAGGAAACGTGCGCGCTGTCCGCTCTGGAATACATCGTTCCAGCCAAGGGTAACCGGATGAAAGTCGAACCATGGCAGGAAGAATGGTCCGGTCGTGATGAGTCGCAGGTTCTTGAACGAGAGCGTGATCATCCAATAGATTGGAAAGAGCGCGACGATCGCCCACCCTACGAGAAGAACATACGTTATCACCTGCAGCCAACGCGGATTCCGCGCCATCCTCTCCCCCCTCCTCCCCGTGCGATGAATACGGACTCATTCGATTCCGCAACTGTTACCGCTACCGCTAATACAATGACCGTACTTTGCGACCGACCGTCGCCAGCACAAGCGTGACGAGCAGGATCACGATAACGAGAAAGACTTCCGCCATCGCCGTCGCGTACCCAATATTCCCGGACAGATAGCCCTCCTTGTAGATATACAGGGAGAGCGTCTGCGAGGCATTGCCTGGCCCACCGCCCGTTACCACTTGCACGATATCCACGAGTTTGAACTCGAAGATGATCCGGAGGACCACTGCGGTGAGGCTCACCGGCAGCAGCAACGGAAAGGTCATGTCGCGAAACGTGCGCCATCTCCCCGCCCCGTCGATCTTTGCCGCCTCGAAAATCTCTTCTGGCATCGCCTGCAATCCGGCAAGCAACATCACCATCACAAACGGGATCGCATACCACGCGTTGATCATGATGAGCCAGAAAAGAGCTTTGGTCCCGGTATTGTAAAAATTGAGTGTGATCTCCAAATCGCGGGCGAGCTTGGCGAATGGTCCAAACCGGGCATCGAGCATCGCCTTGCCGATCATCCAGCCAATCGCTATGGGACTGATCATGAACGGAAGCAGGAAAACGACGCGAAAAAACTTCCGTGCTCGAATCTCCTGGTTCAGGAGCAATGCCAATCCCAGGGCAACCAGAAACTGGAACGGCACGCCGACGAATGCGAATATCAGGTTGTTCCTGAGCGACGTCTGGAACGCCGAATCACGCGCCATCTCTCGGAAATTCGCGAAACCGTTCCAGGTCGAATGGATCGCACCTCCAATCTCCTGCACCATGTCTGCCAGTCGCCACAGGATGAATCCGGAACTCGGCCCGTCGAGTGTCGTTCCGGTCCGCGTCCAGCTGGTAAAACTGACAATCAATCCGAAGATCGTGGGAAAGATGACCACCAGCACTGTCAGCAGGAATGCCGGCAGCACGAACAGCGCCTTTTGCCAGCGGGGAGCCGGCAACAGACCAGCGTCATGATCCATGGGCAGATACCTTCGATGGTGCGACGAGCAGAATATCGCAGGCGTTTCCGCAGGCTGGGCACGGCAACTTGACATCCGGTCGCCGTGCCCGGTGGCGAACTACGTGATCGACGCCGTGTAGAGTTTCTTCTGCTTTTCGCGATCGTACTTGTCGGTGATCTGCTCCCACTTGGCGGCAGCGTTGTCGAGCGCCTCCTGGGCCGTGAGTTCTCCCGAGATCGCGCGCGTCCACTCGTCCTCGGCAGCGATCCAATACTCACCCTGGCCCGGGATGCGCAGATCTACGATCCGATTCGGATGACTGTAGGATACCGAGATCGAATCGAGGTATTGTTTGGCGTCCGCTTCCGGATACCCGGCGATCGTCCAGTCCGTCGGATCGAAGTGACTCTTGCGAGAAGGATTCATGCCGGAGGGATAGATGTTCATCCAGAGTGTAATGTCCTTCGAACTGAGATGCTTGACCAGATCCCAGGCTGCTTCCGAAACTCCTCGCTGCTCTCCCGCCTTGGTCACGTAAAGGCCCCAGCCAAGGAAGGCGAGATACGGCGCGAAGTTGTTTCCCTTGATGGTGTCCCATTTGCCGGTCTTGTAGTTGTAGACATCGGGCGATCCGGGAAGAATGCTGAATCCGACCTTGTCCTGCACGATGGATTGGTCGGAAGCGTATTCGTTCGCCCCGATGTCAGCCCACCAGACGGCCATGGTTCCAGTCCCGGCAAGGAAGTCCCCAAGGGTCTTGAGAAGATCGGCATTCTGTTGATCCGGCGGAGCGGCAGGAATCGCGTCGATCATGTCCTGCAGGGCGCGAACAAATGCCGGGCTGTTGATTTTCGCCTTCATGGTTTCCGGCTCGAAGAAGAAGGCCGGATCGTCGGGATGTTTGGCATAGGAACTTGCGCGGCTGAAAAAGAAATACGTCCCGGTTCCGCCCGAGCGCGCGAGTGGATCGATGATGCCGTAGGTCGGCATCCCGTCCGGATCGGACTTGCCCTTCAGGAACTGCGAGTAGGCCTGCACCTGCTGCCAGGTTTGCGGTGGACCGAAGGCTCCCTCGCCACCCGATGCCGTCCAGTCTGCAGCCAGCTCCTGGCTGGCGAAGACATCCTTCCGGTAGTTGAAGTTGTGCATGTCGCCGTCGACCGACGCTCCGTAGGTCACCCCATCCCACGTACGGGTCGGTGATTGCAGGTAGGGAACGATATCGTCGAATGCGTATTCTGGCGCATTCTTCACGGCGTCTGGCATCGGGACGCAATAGCCACCACCGAGCATCTCTCCTTCCCAGCCGCCTGAGCCCTCGATGATATCGAACTCGACGTTGCCAGAGGAAAGTGCCTGCGACATCTTGGGATAAGAATCCGCCTGGGTCACCTCGATCCATTCGACCTTGGCGCCTGTCGCCTCCTCCCACGCCCGGCTGATCGGCCGAAAGACGTTGACATGGAAGCCAGCATTGCTGAGTCCCTGAAAGACGACAGTCTGTCCCTTGAATTTGCCCTTCTTGTCCGTATTCAGACAGAGTTCCCCGACACGCTCGATATCGGCCTCACTCGGTGATCCCGCTCCTGCTCCGGGAATCGCGAGGATCTGATCCTTCACGCTCGCCTGGGCCAACGCCCGGGCGCTGCCTGGATAACGCAGGCCCAATGCGGAGAGCGCGGCTGCGGCAGCGCCTCCCTGAACCACGCGACGACGATTGGTATGGACCCGAAGCCCCTGTTCGAACGAGTGAGCCACTGGACTGCCTCCCGATCACATATCGCTCGAGGAATGAACTGGTCCTGGATTGTCGGCAAAGGCGGCACTGGCGTGCACAAATCCGCTAAGCGGGTGTCTCCGGTCGATACCCGTCAAACCAGCACATTCAATTCATGAGAGCGAAATCATTATGCATGACCACCAGACTCCGTACAAGTTCCGTCGCCAGTACAGGATAACCGCTGGATTTTTGATGCATCGCTGTAGATTCACCTTCGACCATAAGGAGACGTCGTGAGCCGGGACGAACTCTCCACCGGAATCGCGCATCACTCAGCCACGGACTGCCAGGGTTCGCTGTCGATCCAGTTCGGCCTGCAGCGCGTCGATCTGGTCGATCAGATGGAGCGCCACCTCGATGCCGACCGTGTTCAGACCGACATCCGCGCTTAATCGTCGGATCTTCCGCAGGCGGGCCAACCCGTGCTCGTCGAGCACAAGTTCACCCCGTTCGACCGGAGTCGCCGGCACAAGGCCGATCATCACGTAGCGCCGCACCTGCCGCACCGGGAGCCCGACCGTCTGCGCCGCGAGCGTCAATTGATACCGTTGTTGTTCCGCCATATCCGTCTCCATTCATCGGATCGACCCCTAGGGCTCCAAGGGCTCGTCATCCCGAAATTTGGCGACCAGTTCACGCTGCCGCGGTGTCAGCCTGGTGGGCAACTGGACATGCACCTCAGCCAGCAGATCTCCCCGCTTGACCGGCTTGCCCAGATGTTCCATCCCTTGTCCACGCAATCGCATGACCCGGCCATCCGGTGTCCCCTCCGGAATCCGTAATGCCAGCTTCCGGCCGTCGGGAGTCGGCACCTGGACATCGCCGCCCAGCAGAAACACGTCCAGTGACGCACCGACCCGGACCCGCAGGTCGTCACCTTCTCGCGTGAACGTGGCATCGGGAAGAATCGTCGTGACCAGATAGATGTCACCCGCGCGGCCACCCTGCGTCCCTGCCCCACCCTGCCCGGAGAGCCGAATCCTCGACCCGTCGATCACGCCGGCCGGGATCGTCACTTCCAGCGAGCGATCGGGTCCGCCCTGCCGCGCGAGTCTGATCGCCTTGGTCGCGCCGCGATACGCCTCCGCCAACGTGACATCGATGGAGTATTCCAGGTCGGAACCGGGTCGTGGACCCGCGTGCGTTCGCCGCCCGCCACGGCCACCGGTTGCTCCGGACCCCCCGAACGCCGATTCGAAGAAATCGGAGAATGGTCGATCGCCACCGAATAGATCCTCGAGATCCTCCGACGAGTGGGTCCGATATCCGCCCGGATCGGAATAGGCCCGATCCCCGCGCCGAAAATCGCTTACCTCAGACGGTTGTCCTGCCGCCTCGGCCGCCTTCCGCCACTGTTCGTATTCAGGCCAGCGGGCGCCAAGCTCATCGTAGCTTCGCCGTTTGACCGGGTCGGAGAGCACGTCGTACGCCTCGGCGGCCTTCTTGAAGCTGTCCTCGGCGGCCGGGTCGTTCGGGTTGAGATCGGGATGATACTGGCGTGCACGAGCGCGATAGGCAGAACGAACCTCCTTGTCGGTGGCCGTCTTGGGGATACCTAAGGTCGCATAGTAATCCTGAAGCTCCATCGTATTCGATCACTCTTCCGGCGTTGCCGGCACCGCCGGACAAAGACAACAAGGAGCCGTCCCCACTCGAACGATGCCGCGGAGTTCCCGGTGCATGACTCTTGGAAAACACCGACATCTTCTCCATAGTATAGACAGTGAGCTGGAGAAGGAGGATAGTCGAAGCAAGCACCTTACAGCGCTGGCAGCGCTGGGCCACACAAAGGAGTGTTGATATGAACCGTCGCTGGATTGTCGGCACAGGGTCGGTCGTTCTTGGCATCGGCATCGCGGCCAGCGCGATTCTCGGCCCCTTGGGTCTCCAAGTCATCCGGTTTCGCACCTCCGACGCGCTCACCAATCAGTTCGTCGGTGGTGAGATTGCGTCGCTCGCGCTTGTCGCACCGGCTGCAGTCGCTGCCGGCATTCTCTGGATGCGAGGGAATCGCCTCGCTCCCGCGCTCACACTCGGACCAGCCCTGTATTCGGTCTACACCTACACGACGGTGGTCGTTGGCCAGGAATACGGTCGCTACGATGGCAATGTCGAGCGATATTTCCCCCTCTATGCCGGATTGGTTGCATGCGGCACCGCGCTGGCCGTGATTTCCTGGTCCAGGCTCGAGTCTACGTCTCTTCCGAAAAAATCGATGAAGGTTACGGGTTCGCTCTTTCTGGGAATCGGGGGGTTTTTCGGTTTGGCATGGATCGCCCAGATCCGTCTCGTCTACACAGGCAATCCACCCTCCGAGTATCTTGAGGGACCAACGCTCTTCTGGGTCATCAAGTACCTTGACTTCGGCTTCGCCATTCCCGCGTTGATCGTGACTGGATGGGGGTTGTTGAGGTCGCACCCAATCGCGATCAAAGCCGCGCCGGCACTTGCTGCCTTCGCGACCTTCCTCATCGCCTCGGTTGTGGGGATGGGAATCAGGATGGAAGTCGCCAACGACCCTTCGGTTCAGCCAGCGATGCTGATCGTGCTGGCACCCGCAACAGTCGGCTTGGCGGCGGTCACCGTTTCATTACTTCGTTCATACCTTGATGGAACCGCGGAATCGGGTTCACGGCCAAAGAACATCTCGGGTACGTTGCGAGCCGGACGTGTCATCGAGAAGGAGCTTCAGCCATGAATGGGACGACAGTTCGCCTGTCTACGCGCTCCCATCGCCGCGCACTTCTCTGGTTGCTCGGCTTTCTGGGAGTGAGCGCGGTACTGGGAGGATTCGCTCTGCTGATCGACATGATAAACCTCCCCGATAACCTTCTGGATGGATCTCCGTTTTCCAGCTATGTCGTACCGAGTCTGATGCTTGTCCTCGTTGGCATGCTCGCGCTTGGCGCGTTTGTAGCGGTTCGCGCAGAGCGACAGGTCGCCGCGATCCTCTCGTCCCTGAGCGGCGGCGCGATCGTCATCTTCGAGCTCGTTGAGATCTGGGTGATTGGCGTGTCCTGGCTGCAATTTGTCTATCTCGCGGTCGGCGTGGCGCTTCTCGTCCTGAGCGTCCCCTTGGTGCTTCATTCGCGCGACATGCCTGCGAGAGCCTCACACATCTGATAGAAGAAACTGAAGAGTGGGAGTGGTGATCGTAGCGACCCGAAGACGGAAATGCGGTTCGAAAGCCAGACCATCGCGGCGCTTCTTTAACATGCTCGACATCCTCGATCTGAAATGTGGTTGAACGTCACCGGTTATGCTGCTCGCCCAGCGGTTGTCCAAGACACTGGTTGTCAGAACCCGAAGGGGGAGGGTCCGCCAACCCGCGTCGTCACGTCCGGCATGTGAGCTTCTTCCAAACACATGCCTGGACATCTGGCTGCGAACAACGTCGCACCACGCCCAATTTCCCGACCTGCCGCGCATGAACACCCTTCACCATGCCCGCATGCCAACATGCCAGCGAAAAGAATTGCCGCTGGTCAGCGAGTGCCGGCATGCTCCTGACAGGAGTATGCATGGAATCGATTCCGGAGGGATGAAGGCTCTCTGAATCGATTCGATGCAGCGCTCGTGAGTCAATTCCTTCCGTCTGGATAGCTAACTGGCAGGATCGTATCGACAAGAATGTGATGCAGATCCTCGAAGCGTTCAAAGGCGAGGGAATGACCTGCACCGTCGAACGTGAACATCTGCTTGGCAAGCGCGCCGAGCATGGGGAACCACTCGCATAGAAGGTCGCGACGGGCGCGAAGCTCATGCCCACCTTGAAGAAACAGACCGGCACGTTCAGGCGGGAAACATCCTGGCGGAAGTCGATCTGCTGCACCTGCGGATACATGACGGCGAATGTGTCGACGAGCCCGCGCAGCACATCGACCTTCTCGATCGGCGCATACTCGCTTCCCATCTCGCCGGAGAAGTCGATCCCGGAGGCGTTGCCGAGGTTCTGATCGGCCTGCTGGGGATCGTAGTCCCCGGCGTAGGCGAAGAGGTCGGCATAGATCCGCTGGTCGGTTTCGCAGTTGACCGACCGTCAGTCTACTGCTCTCGGCCGCTGCTGCCTGCGTCCGTCATGCCAGCGGTTCGTCGGAGCCCAGGCGAGTCAGCTCTCGTTGGGAGCACTCGCCATGGGAGCGCTTGGTCGACAAGCTCCGGAGCTGCTGCCCGACGCGCTGCCCGACGCGCTGCTGAAATGACGGAGTGTGACGAAAGGACGCGGATTCTGAACCTGCCAGTAAGCCATGGATCAGGCACTCGAGACGCAGGAATTCGATCCATTGAGGTGCGCCAGGTCAAACTGCATCTCGTCCCACACCTGGCCACGGCGATCCGCAGCTATCCGCGGGCCGGTATGCTCCTACCCTTCGATCTGCTCGACACCAAACACCCGTGCGTGCTGCACAAGTGCCTCCCGCACATGATCGTCCCAGTAATCCCACGTATGCGCGCCTGCATGTTCCGCGTAGTGATGCTCCAAACCGATACGTTCCATATGCGTGTGGAGTTCACGATTGTGATCGATCAGTCGTTCATCATCGACACCGCAGTCGAACGCGATCACCGGCTTGTCAGGTGCATCTGCCGGCGAGGATGCCAACCGCGTGGCGAGCTTGAAGACATCGAGATCGTCACGATCGATCACGAACTCGTCTCCGATCAGTTCATGAATATGGAAGGCGGATGAATGCGACCAGATCGATGCAAACCGCTCCGGGCACTTCAACCCCAGACGCATCGCCCCATAACCGCCCATCGAGAGTCCCCCGATCGCCCACGGTCCGGGCTTCACGTCGAAATGACGCGCCAGGTGGTCGGGGATGTCCTTCATCAGGAGATCCTCGTAGTTCTGCCGACCCATCCGCTCCGGTGACGGCCAGTTCACGTATCCCGACGTGCCGCCGTTCGGCAGGACCACGATGAACGGGTAGCGCTCGACATGGCGGACCAGGTTCGATCGCTGGATCCAGGATTCGTGATTGTCGCTGAGTCCGTGGAGTTGCATCAGAACCGGGAAGGGTCCTTCCCCTCTCTCGGGCAGGATGACACTGTATTCGACCTGCTGACCGATCGCGTTGCTGCCGAATTGAACCGTCGCGAGACCCATCGTTCGTTCCCTTTCGTGCCGCCTGTCCTATCCTGAGTACCACTCGGTCCGGACTGGATTGCTTGGTTTATCCGCGAGCATCGTCGCACGCCCATCTTCAATCTGCCAGCGAACTCCCCTTCTTTTCGGAATCCGGTCGATCGCTGCCAACGGCAAGCCGTAGGGGCGGTGGGGCGGTCTTCCCGCAGGAATGTCCGCCCGATCGACCGGAAGGCCGATAACTCAGGCGGTCCGGTCTGAGCATCCCCTTCCGCCATTTCAGCAGCGGATCGCCACATCTCTCGTGCCTCGCAGAACTATCTCTGAGGCCGGCAAGAGAGACATGGCAAGCCCAGCGTTCGACAACACCGTTCCCTCCATCTCTGGATGGAATCGAGGCGAACGAACACTGGCATCCGTTCTGCAACGTGCTGCCTGATGAAGAAGCGATTAAGCGGAACCACCGCCCACGAACAGCCCACGCCCACCATCTACCGTATCGTCGGCGAGCATCGCGCCGATCCAGCGCGACTTCTTGTACTGGGCGTCGATGGTCTCTACTACGCCCTGAGGGACGAACCAGGACGATGTCCATCGTTCCCGACGAGGACTGGATCGTGGATTTCCCGACTGGCCCGGACAAGGTCGATCTCACGTATTCGTTCTGATCGTCGCTCGCCACGAGCCGACGTTCCCACCAGGTTACTGGAGCACATCACACTCGGGTCATCGATCGCGGGACCCCATCCCGACTACATGTTCGGGTCGATCTGCGCAGGATCGATGAAGATGAACCCGCCCAGCTTCTTGATCTCCTTCGGACACTGCTTCGCGACGGTAATCTCCCCATCGTGGATCAGGGTGGCTGCAGTCGTGAAATTGTCCGTGTCTGGCACCGTTGAGCTGTCCACCGTGTAGAACGAGACTTCCTGATTCAGATAGGTCAGCAGCAGGACGATCCCCTTGTTCCCATCTGCATAAATGGCGGGAGCATCCAGTTTCCCGACGGCTGCGATCACCACGTCTCCGTCCTTGATGATCTTCTTGCCTTCGGCCGGCGTGAACGTCGAATAATCGATCGTGCTCGAGTTCAACACCTGTGCGAAGTCACCGGCTTTCGCAAACGCTCCATCCAGTGCCTGCTGATACGCGTCCAATGCACTGCAATCGGCAGCATCCGCGGCTTGCGCAACAGGAGTCGACGTGGAAGAATCGCCGCCCCCTCCAGGTCGTGGAACGCCAGCCAGGCTAGACCCGCCAGCCCCGCCAGCCCCGCCAGCCCCGCCAGTCTGGCTCAGAAGACCGAGCGATAGGACCACCGCCAGGGTAGTTGTGAGCAGTGAGCGCATCGAGTGGTATCCCTTCATCTGATGGTTACGGGGTCAACGTACGTGCTGGTGCTGCACATCATTATGCACCCGGCTCCAGAATGGGGAGCCCGCCCGCAAGAAACCCGCGCCTCGTGCGCGTTCTCCATTCAAGTAAGCAAGGCGCGGCGCATGGCGCGCAGCAGACTCCATTCACGTCTGCCATGCAGGTCGGGAGCCATCGACAGCGGGGCATCTTCCGTCCGCCGATGACCGGGACTGACCGAACATCACGTCAACGTCAATAGGCCGAATGGACAGATACGCGATTTGCCAGGCGGTATAGTGACTGCAGGTTCCATGTGCGCTCTCAAAAGATCGCACAGGTAGATCGACCCTGCGCCGATGCGGCGTGGTGATTCGCGCGAGAGGCGGTTCGCCTGTCGTTCCACCAAGGAAGACATCGCTCAATGATTCGGAGTCCCGACGATTTCAAGGACCTGCTCGATCGCCCCATCCTCGTGGCGCTGGCCACCGTGCAACCGGACGGTCAGCCCCAGATAACGCCGGTATGGGCCGATCAGGCCGACGGCTACGTTCGCTTCAACACCGCGGCTGGCCGTCAGAAGTGGAAGAACCTCACCGAGCGTCCGCAGGTGACGGTCATGGTCGTCGATCCTGACAATGATCAGCGCTACATCGAGATCCGAGGCACGGTCGCCAGGGTCGAGGACGACACGGATCTCATCAACAAGCTTTCCAACGACTACATTGGTCAGGATTCCCCGTATCTTCAGGGAGGGGAAACCCGCGTCACCTTCCTGATCGAGCCGACCAAGATCTTCACGCAAGGCTAGGCGGCATAGGCGACGACTGTCGCGGCAGTCGATCTGCGGATTCTGTTGGAGATGACTTCTTGCGGGAATGTCACCGCGATTGATCGCAGCGCGTCGGAGCGCAGTCGAGACATCTCCCGCCGCTTCGAACGAGCCTAGCCTGGACTATTCGCGAACAACTTCTGGACTCTTAACGTCATTTCAGCAGCGCGTCGGGCAGCGCGTCGGAGCTTGTCGAGAAATCTCTTCGGTCCAGGAGAGATTTTTCGACGGAGTTTATCCTGAGCGAAGCCGAAGGGCTCGAAATGACGAATACCAGGGCTCTACATGGCGCCCCGCACCGCCAATCCCGGCGGCGCGCATGCACCCACACCGGCTTTCGTGCGAGAATCAGGGCTGTCCAGGATTTGCAATGGAGTCCACACCGCCGTGACTATCGCCAGCAGTGCCGTCATCGATCCCCTTGAAACCATCGACACCCAGCGTCGCGTCGTCGCCGTCCTCGCTGGTGCCCAGATCCTGGGCGGAGTCGGTGTTGCCGCAGGTGCGGCTGTCGGTTCCCTGCTCGCGGCCGATCTCTCCTCCGAGAAGTTCGCCGGTGTCTCGTCGGCGGCCTCGGTCGTTGGTGCCGCCCTGATCGCGATCCCCGTCTCCCGCCTGATGGACGCCCGCGGCAGGCGGCCGGGACTGATCCTTGCCTACGCGATCGGCATCCTCGGGGCGCTCATGGTCGTCGCCGGCGCCACCATGCGAATCTTTCCGGTGGCGTTGCTCGGCCTTGCCCTCGCCGGCGGTGGCACGACCGCCACCCTCCAATCCCGCTATGCCGCGACAGACCTGGCCCACAAGGCCCGGCGTGGACGTGCACTCTCGACGGTCGTCTGGGCCACCACGATCGGCTCCGTGCTTGGTCCCAACCTCTCCTCGCCGATGGGACGCCTCGCGAGATCGTTCGGCGTGCCGTCATTGGCGGGTCCGTATCTGCTCACGGTTGCGGTCTACATCCTCGCCGCCACCCTGATCGCCCTCATGCTGCGTCCGGACCCGCTCATCACCGCGCGGACGCTGCGCGCCGCAGCTGCGGATCGAACCACGACGCATCTTCCAGCCGAGCGGCGATCGATGCGGGGCGCTCTGGCGATCATCGTCGCCAACCCGGCGGCGCTCCTGGGTTTTGCCTCGATCCTGCTGGGGCATTCGGTCATGGTCGCCGTCATGTCGATGACGCCCGTCCACATCCACCACGTTGGCGGCACGCTCGAGATCATCGGTATCGTCATCAGCATCCACATCGCCGGGATGTACGCGGCGTCACCGCTGGTCGGCATGGCCGCCGACCGCTATGGCCGCAAGCCGGTGATCGCCCTCGGTGCAGGGGTGCTGCTCACCTCGTTTCTGGTGGCGGGCACCTCCACCGGCCATCAGACGACGCAACTCGCGCTTGGCCTCGCGCTGCTGGGACTCGGCTGGTCCTGCACGATGATCGCGGGCTCGACCCTGCTGACCGATTCCGTGCCGATCGAGCACCTCCCGAATGTGCAGGGAACATCCGATGTGCTGATGGGCTTCGCCGGGGCATCCGCCGGCTTGCTGGCGGGTGTCGCGGTTGCCTTTGGGTCGTATGCGATCCTCACGATCATCACGGCCGCGATGATCGTCCCGCTCCTCATCGTCACCTTGCGCACCATTCGCTCCCTCCCAACCCGCATGTCCGCCTGACCGACTGACCGCCTGACCTTGCGACTGCACCCAACCCATCAGCGCAGTGCAGTGCACCGAGCGATCTCGCACGTCGGCTCGGCGACCAATGCACCATACGAAAGCCGGCTGAACGCCGTAGGGGCTGAACGCTGTAGGGGCGGACTTCCCGCAGGCAGGCAGGCAGGAATGTCCGCCCGATCGACCGAAGAGCCTGCCCTGGCAGCGGCATCGCGCCGTGCGACGAAGCGAAGCCGAATGGGTCGATACCTTTCTCCATTTCACACCGGGCATCTACATCGTGCCATCTGGATGTTCCCGAGACCTCGGACCGTGAGTGCCATCCATCTCGAACGCCCCATCATCGCTGCATTCCATGGCTGAATGCGCGTCCAACCGCGTGCACGAGGTGATCCCAACCGGGACAAACAGCGTAAGAGTTGGTAGGACCTGCGATTCTGGGGCCAGAATCCAGGTAGCTGCGCCAGGCAGCTGCACCGGGCAGTGCAACGTGTTGCGCACCGCGCACCAGACCGCCTCCACGCGCGCTCGCTGCGGATCGTTCAGGCACCGGCGGACACCACGAAGCCGCATTACCCAGTTGACAAGCAATGCGGCTTCATGAGAGCCCGACATCACACAATGCGAATGCGGGGAAGAAAGCTGATCCATTTCCTGCGCGTCTCGCTACATCTTCGCGCCGATCGGAAACGATTGCGATCGGGGGGGCCAAATCACAACAACATTGCCCGATCCATGAACAGGACGGACAATGAGTGCTTGTTTCGTTCGCGCGTTTGGAGACGTGTGCTCAGGAAATATAGACCAGCCTTAGGTATTTTATCACGGAATGCGTTCGATTTACGTGTATGGAACGAGGAATATCGCGGGGAGTTTTTGAAGCGTGCACCTTGGCTTTCGTGGATGCCGACTATGACGTTCGCGACCCTCGGCGGTATGTCCCGAACACGATCCCCGTTATCGACTGAACCAGCGAACGGATATGCGGTCCCCTTGTACGTTCGCATGCCTGGGCAGACCAAACGTTATGTTTGCATGACGCTCCGCCAGTAGCAAGGCGGATCTTTTCCTCGCACGAGGTGGAAGACATTCCGGGCTGGGTCCGCTATACTCGTGCCTTACGGGTCGGATGTCGGCTCTCACATCATCTATCCCAAATCGGGGAGGGAAGACGAATGCGGAAATTTAGCTTGGTGCTTCGGGGAGTCGTGGGGCTCTTCATGGCAATCGTTCTCATGAGTGCAGCCGGTGGTCCTGCATCGGCGGCGGGCGCCTTCTGTAGCCCGGAGACTCCTGGATCGCAAGAATTCAGGGCATTGCAGTTCGTCGATGCGAACGCTGATGGCATCGCCTCGATCTCCGAGATCCGGGAACTCGATCCAACGAATGCCGCTCTGCAGGCCAGAGCAGACGATCTGGAGGCGACTGGTTTTACCGGTATCCAGTACCAAGGCTGCACGGTGGCGACGGAGACGGCCGTAGCGACTGATCCTCCCGGCAGCACCGTAACCCCAGGCACCACCGTGACACCCGGCACCACCGTGACACCCGGCACCACCGTGACACCCGGCACCACCGTGACACCCGGCACCACTGTAACCCCAGGCAGCACCGTAACGCCGGGCAGCACCGTGACACCCGGCACCACTGTAACCCCAGGCAGCACTGAGACGCCAGGTGGCGAGCCGACGGCCGTTGCAACTGATTCGGGTACCGATGGCGGCAATGGAACCGGAACCGGTGATGGTACCGGAACTGGAACTGACGGCGGAAGTGGTACGGGAACCGATAGCGGTTCCGGCACAGACGTCAGCGGTTTGCCAGACACTGGTGCTGGTCAAACCCAGGATCAAGGCAATTCGTCATTCCTGATCATGTTTGGTGCGGCCGGCGTGCTCGCAGTCGGTGGCGCGTTCGCGTTGCGCCAGCGCCGCCAGTCGTAAGTGCATTCGCTGCTGTCACACCGTGTGATAGCGAGAACACCAAAAGCTAATTGCGCAGAAAGCGACCGTCCCTTGTGGGACGGTCGCTTTTCCGCGGTCAGGTATCGCCATCCGCGTTGCGATGGCGCTGTTCGACCAAGGTGCCGCATCCTGTTACGGTCGGCGCTGCGTCGAGGCTCCCGAGCCTGGGGCAACCCATAGCTTCCCCGAATCCAATGATCCTCGTGCATCGCGATCTTTGCGCTCACTGGCTACCTATGCCCGGCAAAAAGGTTGAAGACGTGACACGTCCGCTATACTGACGATGCAGGTGGCATAAAGTGGGGTATCTGCGACGGCTCGGTTTATCGCGACACGAAAGTACGGGAGGAAGAAACCATGCCCAAGCGATCATTTGCGTCATTCCGGACACTCAGGATCACCATCGCGATCCTGACACCCCTGATGCTCATGGGTGCGTTCGAATCGAACGCGGCGGCACAGTCGATAAAATGCTCGGTGGCACCCGCCCTTGCCATTTTCGATGGCAACGGTGACGGGATCCTGACCACCGACGAGATCCGGTCAGCCGCCCCGGACAATGCCGAACTCCAAGGGCAGGCGAGCCAACTGGAAGCGAAGGGCATCTCCGGGGTTCAATACGTCGGTTGTGATCCATCCAGTAATGGAACTGGCACGACTCCCGGAACGGGCACAGATTCGGGTGCCGGTACCGGCAGCGGCACCGGTACGACCCCGGGGACAGGGTCGGAAGCCGGCAGCGGCGTGGACAGTGGTTCGGGATCGGGAACCGGCGTCGGCACAGGCACAGGTACAGGTACAGAGTCGGGAACCGGCAGCGGAGACGGCACCGGCAGCACGAGCAGCAGCACCGGCAACGGTTCCACGACGACAGGCGGATCGACATCGGGCTCGACCTCTGTCGCCGGTAAGACCTCGACGACGACGTCCAAGACCGGCCTCGTCATTGGCTCGTTACCAAATACGGGGTTCGGTAACGGCTTCACCAGCGACCATGGCGCCCCTGCGCTCGTGTGGCTGCTCTGCGCGGCGGGCGCCCTCTCTCTTGCGGGCGCCTTCGCATCGCGACGAAGCCGCCGGACCTGGTAGCTCGTCGGGGACAGTTCGAGCGTGCAACCGCTTTCCAGGTATCCCCATGATGCTCCGATGAAGCTTCAGAGGAGCAACTGGGAAAACACAACCGTTCATATCGCCCGAGAGGATCGGGCATCGTTCGACCCTCTCGGCGAGCCACGGCAGAGGAGTTGTCACGGACCGTGACGGCCGAAGCCGAATACGTCTATCGGGCCCAGGCCGTTCAATGGGTTTGGCCAGATATGAAGGAGAAACAAGGGATCGGTCCAAAGTGACCGATCCCTTGCTCGTGAGCGCGTGAGCGGACACTCGTCGGGGTTGACCTCGACCCCATGGCCCGTTGGGCCAAATTCGACCACTCTCCACCCCAAAAGTCGTATAACCGATAATTCTGCAACCACCTGCACATGCAAGCTGGCGGAGCACCCATGTCGATCCGGCAGCGTTTCAAGTGAACTCGCGCCTGAATGGCACTCGTGCTTGACGCCGGATGCATTCGACGCGTTGCCGGCAGCGCACCGGCCCTGAACCCGCGGCGCTACGTTAGCGCCCGGATCGTCTCGTCTTCTCATCAGCCGCTCGCGACGAAAGAGGGAAAGGAGGGATCGGTGTGCATGGTCGGCACCCTGCCGTCGATCTGGTCGCATCCTTCTGATCGTGGCGAGAGGGCAGGAGAAAGTCCATGCGATGACGGACTACAACATGCAACGATCCACATGTAAGGACTAACTAGCCCTTTTGGGTTGTCTCTGCCTGTCCCGGTATTTCGCGCATCGCATTCTGGTTGACACGCGGTCTGCTTCGATGCTAATTTAAATCCAGCCTAATCCAGCCGGATGCCGCGTCTAACACCTGGCTGGGCGGGGGGGCGCATATTGCGCACCAGGAGATGCTCCTGGTGATCGTTATAACCCTTGACGGGGATGGAGAAACATCATAATGGCAGTTTCCTCGAAGACCAAGTTCTCTCGTGCAGTTGCGACGTTCTTGATCGTCGGCGGCCTCGGCCTCGGCTCGGTCGGTGTGGCCGCTGCCGATGGTGCCGGTTCCGTCGTCATCGGTGGTAACACCCAGACCAACGACACGACGAACACCAACGATCAGAGCCAGACGCAGGATCAGTCCGGCGATCAGACCAACACCAACACCCAGACCAACACCGCTACTTCTGACAGCAGTTCCGATACATCCGGTGGCGATGCCAACCAGAACGGCGACGGCGACGGCAGCAGCGCCTCGGTCGGCGATACCGGCTCCAGCTCCAGCGTCGGTGACACCGGCGCTGCAGGCGGCAATCAGAGCGGCAGCAACACCAACGGTCAGATCGGCGGCAACCAGGCCAACGCCCCGACAACCAAGAACACCCAAGACAACACCAATAATGTCTCGGATGTTGGTGGCGACACCGACAACAGCGTCAACGATTCGCTTAACACGGATATCAGCGATTCCGGCAACGGCAACGGCAACACATCCGGCAGCGACGCCAGTGCCATTGTCGACTCCGTCACCGCTCTCCTGGTCGGTATCATCACCGCCATCCTCGGCGGCTTGTAAGACCTTTCTGGCAGGATGATCGTATCTCCTGTCGAACGATCACCCCAAGGCGTCTGGACGCAAGTCGCTTTGGGGTAATCAACTGGATACAACTCCGACAAGAACGCCTCACCACAAAAGTGAAGCGTTCTTGTTGTTTCCCAACGACCCCAAGCCATGTGGTGCGATCTTCCTTCGCTCCTGCAATACATCATGGGTCTAAACTAGACGTTGACAACAAGATTCCTGGGGTGCTATTGTGAAAACAGCCTGATCCAGCCGGATGCCGCGTCTTGCAAACGGCTGAACGGGGGGGCGCAAATCGCGCACCAAGAGATGCTCTTGGTGGTTCAGACAAACCCTTGACGGGGATGGAGAAATATCACAATGGCAGTTTCCTCGAAGACCAAGTTCTCTCGAGCGGTAGCGACGTTCCTGATCGTCGGTGGCCTCGGCCTCGGCTCGGTCGGTGTGGCCGCTGCCGATGGCAACGGCAGCGTTGAGATCGGTGGCAACACCCAAAACACCACCACCGATAACACCAACACGCAGACCCAGGATCAGACGCAGTCTGGCAACCAGTCTAACAACAACAGCCAGAGCAACTCCGCTTCGTCCAGCAGCAACTCCTCCGCAACTGGTGGCGATGCCAACCAGAACGGCGCGGGCGACGGCAGCAGCGCCTCGGTCGGCGATACCGGCTCCAGCTCCAGCGTCGGTGACACCGGCGTGTACGGCGGCGACCAGAGCGGCAGCAACACCAACGGTCAGATCGGCGGCAACCAGGCCAACGCCCCGACAACCACCAATACTCAGACCACCGACAACACGGTCAGTGATATCGGTGGTGACACCAACAACAGCACCAACGATTCCGGCAACCTCACGGTCGACGGCTCTGGCAACGGCAACGGCAACGTATCCGGCAGCGACGCCAGTGCCATTGTTGACTCCGTCACCGCTCTTCTGGTCGGTATCATCACCGCCATCCTCGGCGGCTTGTAAGACCTTTCTGGCAGGATGATCGTATCTCCTGTCGAACGATCGCCGGGAGCGGCCAGACGCGAGTCGCCTCCCGGTGATCATTCCTCCAGACGCATGTCGAACGGCGCTTCAATGACGAAGCGCCGTTCGTCGTTTCCGCCTCAGTCTCTACGTTCGGTCTCACGTCATCGCCACCTCACGTCATCCCATAAAGATGCATGCGTAGGGGAGGACTTGCGGCGGCCGGAACCTCGTTGCCCGCACGGACGCAACGCAATGTCCGTCCGCCAGGGCGCATACATCCGTCGCGCCCCAACCTCCGGGAATCGCTCTAGTGGACTGTCACGCGTGTTTCGCTGGGGACACTCATCGGCACATGACGATTCCAGCCCGTCATTTCTGCAGCGGCGCCGGAGCTAGTCGAGAAATCTTTCATGAGGTGGGTTCTCCCATGCGAGATGTCCCGCCAAACTCCGGTGCCGCTGCTCGATGAGGCTTCCGACATGACGGGCAGCGCCCGGACGTTTTTCGTGAATCGTCCGGGCCGGATGGAACTGCCACGGCATTCTACGAACGGGTCCTGAAAGGTCCGTTCCGGACGGATCGCGCGCTGCTTCCACAGCCAGTGTCCCCTGTCGAGAACAACGCACCAGTCGGCCGTTCAGGTCTTGCATCCACCTCCTCGGCTTGGCATCGTTCGTGCCAATCCCGGAGAACGTGGCGGTCTCGGTCGAGAAACCGCCAGGTAACTGATACTACCTGTGGCGCCACCGCGATAATCGCTTGAAACCCCGAAGTGGAGGTGACAATTCAAGAGTTTCGAGTATACTGGCTCGGTAGATCAACCGTGGGTCTATGTGTCAATTGCCCTATTAGGGGGGGAGAGAAGATGCGTAAGAAGACGAATGTGTTGAAGGTTTTGGTGAGCGTGGTTTTCACGTTCGCGATGGCCTTCGGTGTGATGACCGCGATGCCTTCTGGCGGAGTGGCTGCGGCTGATGGATCGACGATCTGCCAGCTTGCTGCGGACGGATCTTTTCAGACCTCGGCAGGCGATCCGGCTATCTGTCAAGAATTCGCTGATCGGTTAGTCAGTGGGACTGGCCCTTGCCAATTGGTCGTCGGCAGTGATGGTCAAGTGATCAGCCAGGGTGATTGTGAGTTTGGTGATGCGACTGTGACCGCAGTGCCGAGCGTGACCGTCACGACTGTGCCAAGCGAGACGGCCACTGAGACCGACACCGCTGTGCCAAGCGAGACGGCCACCGAGACCGAGACCGCTGTGCCAAGCGAGACGGCCACCGAGACCGAGACCGCTGTGCCAAGCGAGACGGCCACTGAGACCGAGACTGCAGTTGTCACGGAGACTCCGGTTGTCACTGAGACTGAAGTTGTGACCGAAACCGCTGTTGAGACTGAGGTTGTTCCGGTTGTGACGGAGACGACTACGTCCGGTGGTAATGGAACGGGTACTGACACGTCCGGTGGGAGTGGTTCAGGTAGCAGCGTTGCTGCATTGCCTGATACCGGTTCCGGTTCAAGCAATTCGTCCTCTAACTCCACGTTTGTCGCACTTTTCGGAGCGCTGGCAGCAGTTGGTGTCGGTGGGGCATATGCCCTGCGACGTCGCACACGTTAATTCCTGATCGCGATCCTTCCTCATTGTTGAGGTCGGGCTTGTAAATCAGAGATTCCGTAAAGAACTCCCGGTCGTTTGACCGGGGGTTCTTTTTGCCACATCAAGCAGCCGCGTCCATATGCGTAGGGGCGAACCCCGTGTTCGCCTTTCGCGCGTCGAACAGCGGCACCGAGAAGCGATCGTTGTAGGGGCGGACTCCATGTCCGCCCGGCGCATCACAGGCGAATACCTCTCAGGCAAGCGAGCCTTCTCCGTCATCCGGAAATCCGCGATGAGCCTTCCTGGCTCGTCGCAAGATCTCCACGCCCGACGGTCCCCCGCCCCTCATCCCACCTTCCGTGCCGAGCAGCGGCATCCTCTCGCGTAGGGGCGAACCCCGCGTTCGCCTTCGGCTCGCACCTTCACATCCTCCCCGTCTCCCCTGTCCCCGCGTCGGGGCGGACGTCCCGCAAGCAGGCAGGCAGGCAGGAATGTCCGCCCGATCGACCGCAGAGCCTGCCCTGGCAGCGGCATCGCGCCGTGCGACGAAGCGAAGCCGAATGGGTCGATACCCCACCATGCGCATCTGTGTGATCGGCCCCGGTGCGGTCGGCTCACATATCGATATCATCCAACCCGGTTTCCATCTGAGCGCACGACCAGACGACGGTATGCGACAGATCGTGTCATCTCGCGATACCACCGGCGCGCCTGATGAGGAGTGCAAGCGCGCGGCACGAGCGAACGGGGTGCCGCTCGAAAGCGACACCCCGTTGATGCAGGTCATTCAGTTTGGAGAGCGTGCATCGATCACGCTCGAGTTTGTCGGTATGTTATGGAGTCGGGGTCGCTGCGAGGATTTCCCCGATGATTCTGATGAGAATCGCGATCACTTGCTGAACGATTGCCTCGACGTCCGTTGGTGTTGCGGTAGAGGTAGAGGTAGCGGTCGCGGTGGAGGTTGCCGTCGTTGTGGCGCTTGGCTCGGCAGTCGTGGTCTCGGTGGAAGTTGCCGTCGTGGTTTCGCTCGGCTCGGCAGTTGTGGTCGTGGTCACAACTGCTGTTGAGGTCACAACTGCCGTGACACTGGGATCAGGCGTCGTCGTATCGGTAGCCTCAACGGGAGGAGTCTCGCTCGCTTCCTCGGTCGCCGTCGATTCAACGGTCAGAGTTGTGGTCGCTTCCTCGGTCGCCGTCGCCGATACGCTGGCGAACAGACCTCCCAGTCCAATCGCGACGACGGTAACTGCCAACGATGCGCGCAGAGCGATAGATCGAACCCAGGTGTTCATACATTCCCCCGTTGTGATAATGCGCCGTTGTGCGATCCATGCGAAATCGACCAATGGCAGCAAAAAGATCGATCCGCCGGTGCGGTCGTCACTGGAGCGCTCGCCCCACATCAGGAGCACTCCGAGTACGTACAATATACGTTATCGTACGTTCTCCACGCACGATAACCGATCTTCGCTGTTGGACCGGCTCATCGCCGCTTCGCGTCAGTTTCCGGTCCGGATGATGGTTGCATTCCACATGGAAGATGCCTTCACGTGCAGGACGTAGTTTCCCGGCTCGAGGTGGGCAGATCGTATCAACGTCCCCTCCTTGTCTGATGCAAGCGAGAAGTCCGTGAGCGGATTGCCGTCACCGGTTTGAATCTCGGCGGAGAAACCTGATCCGGCATAGACAGTCAGTTGATACGTCCCGGCGTTCTTGATCTTGACCGCCAGCTCCTTGTCCCCGTTGGCGGAGAAAGAGGCAGTATACGAGCTGGAGTTTGTGGACCCTTGATCCGAGGATGACACGGATGAATTGGAGGATGAGTTCGTGACATTCGTTTGCTGATTGGACCCGGATTTCTGGGACGACATAGCTGCCTGCGTTTCCAATGCTGCAACCCGTGTTTCCAGGTCGTTTATGCGCTGATCGTACGTATCTTTCGCTCCGCCGGAAGTCGTCGTCATGACAATCGCGAAGACCAGGATCATTCCGGCAACCGAGACAAGTACCTTGCTGCGCATGGCTGAATTCCTCTCGCTGTTCTGGTGGCCGAAGTCCGAATCCGAGTCCGAAGTCCGAAGTCCGCAGTCCGAAGGGGTGAACCCGACCGGGGAATCTGCTGCGTCCGGTCTGCTCAATGCCCCCATCGCTTGAAGGTCAGCACGAGCGCGAGCCTGTGACGAGCGACCGAAGTTGCTGCCCAGGAGCCTAGGACAACACGGACGATTCGCTCGCATGACCTTCGATCAGGTTGCTGATGGCACGATCGGCAGCCTTGTCCGGGGTCACGTCCATTTCGAAGTACCATGGCGAATCGAGGATGTTCGCTCCGTCGGGATTGGCCAGGACGACACCGATCAGGTTTTGATCGTGGATGGCGATCCCGGCAAAGACGGCAACGAATTGCCATCCGGCCTCGGCGTAGGAGGCGGGGATCTTCTTGTTGAAAATGTCGGTGAATTTCCCAAACAGTTCTTCACTCATGCTGTTCTTCTCCCTGATCGTGTGTTTCCGACTGATGGGCACGCGCCGTCGGCCTCGGGTCCCCGCCCGATCATCATACACGCACGGCACTGCACCGGATAATCTTATGGCAACTGTTCCCCTCTATCCTCATTCCCGACCGCAGCCAGATCCCCTTAGCTTAGTCCCCTTCCCTTAACCCGCCATGTCCGCAGCGCGACGGGCAGCGCGACGGGCAGCGCGACGGGCAGCGCGACGGGTAGCGCGTCGGGCAGCGCGTCGGAGCGCAGCCGAGATTTTTCCCATGCCGGGTATTCAGCGGCAGATTGCATGGGCAAGTGACATGCGGGGCGGTATGTGTAGGGGCGGACTTCCCGCAGCAGGCAGGAATGTCCGCCCGATCGACCGCAGGTCGATACTCGAGTTCGAAGCGATTCTCTACGATCGATACCTGCGCAATAACTGGATGAGGGTGTCCGCAAACCGGACGACCATCGTGCAATCCACTGTATGCTCCGCACCCGCCGCGATTGGCCACATCTCAGATCGATTCCAACCGCTTCTCCAGCTGGGGCGACCAGCTGGTCGCCTCCGGTTCCTCGGAGCCACGTCCTCCCGGCGATAGATCGCCAGCACCCAAATGAATCGATCTCGGAGATGAATGGCAGCTTCCGTGCCAATTCCTGCGCCTCTGCTGGCATACTCAGCACAACCGCGTCGTCAAGCCGCGTCGTCAGTACCCGAGATCAGCCATCCCCCGCGACACCATCCATGGAGAGAGCATCAATGAAGGAACGCATCAACCTCACGTCACTCGATGCCCGCATCCCCGCACTCCGCGCGGAAACGCCGGGCACCGCGCACGTCATGCACTTCAACCACGCTGGCTCATCGCTCTCCCCCCAACCTGTCCTCGACGCGGTCTTCGATCATCTCACCCTCGAAGCGACGATTGGCGGTTATGAGGCCGCTGCGTTGGCGAACGATCGCCTGGAAGGTGTGTATGCATCGATCGCCCACCTCCTGAACGCCTCGCCGGACGAGATCGCCCTCGTCGAGAACGCAACGCGCGGCTGGGACATGGCCGTCTACGCCATCCCGTTCGCTCCCGGCGATCGCATTCTGACCTCGAAATCCGAGTACGCCAGCAATCTCGTCGCAATGATTCAGATCGCAGAACGTCACGATGTCACGATCGACGTCATTCCCAACGACGAGCACGGTCAGATTTCGCTCGACGCCCTGGCCACCGCCCTGCGACAACCCGTCAGGGCCGTATTCGTGGCCCATATTCCCACCAACGACGGTCTCGTCCAGCCGATCGAGGAGATCGGTGCGCTCATTCGCGAGCATCGGCCGGAATGCTGGTATGTCATCGACGCCTGTCAGAGTGCGGGTCAGATCCCGCTCGATGTCGAGCGTATCCAGTGCGACATCCTCTCCGCAACCAGCCGTAAATATCTCAGGGGTCCGCGCGGTGTTGGCTTCGCGTACATCCGGCGTTCCCGCATCGACACGATGGAACCGCCCCTGCTCGATCTTCACGCTGCCGATCTGACATCCCCGGCCTCCTACGTCATGCGCTCGGATGCCCGCCGTTTCGAAAACTGGGAGAGCTACGTCGCAGGCCGGCTTGGACTGGGTGCGGCGGTAGGCTACGCGCTGGAAATCGGACTCGGCGCGATTCAGGAGCGTGTTCAGCGCCAGGCAAGCCAGTTGCGCGGCCGTCTGCAAGAAGATGCCGGCGCGACAGTGCATGATGTGGGAGAGGTTCAGTCCGGCCTCGTCACTTTCTCGCTACCGGGGGTCGACGCGGTCGCGATCGTGCAATCCCTGGCAGAGAAGAGGATCAACGTTTCGCTCTCCAACACCTGTCGCACATTTCTCGATCCCGCTCAGGATGCCATTGGCACCTTCGTTCGCGCATCCGTCCACTACATCACGACCGGCGAGGAGATCGACAGCCTCATCGCGGCGCTGCCACGTTCCGGACGCATCGGATAATCCACTCGAATCCTCCTTGTGCCGGTCGAAACCGCCCCGTTCCAGGCAGCCCTCGCCTCATCCTTGACACGAGCTATCGTGGAGGCGTATACCTCGCGTGGTCGTTCGCACATCTGTGGCGAACGGCGCAATTGCAATTCGTCTTCTCAGGAGGAAATCCGCGAATGGATAGCGGCAGGAGTCGCAGGGTGCGCTGGTTTCCTCTGGCCAATGCCCCGGAAGCATGTGCACTCCTCCCCTCCCTCCGGTAACGGTCATCCCGATCGCCCACCGTGGACCAGGGTCGGGGCCCCTCCGCTTCCCGGCATCTCCACGGAAATCACGCACCTTCATTCTCAATCCTTGATGAGTTCGTTCTTCGACTCCAACGCTCCCGCCAGACGTTTCCAACGTCGTTGAAACGTCATGTCTGGAGCGGATCCTGGAGTTCAAAACTCGATGCCTGCCGGCTCGCGAACCACCGTGCGCGGTATTCAGGCTCAGGAAGGTGTGTGAATGATGCTTCAGGTCTCCGTCAGCACGATTCGCGATCTCATCGAGACATCCGATACCGGGCAACTTGCCGCCGTTTCGGCCCAGATTCATGCCTCGGACTGGGCCGACATGATCCAGCAGCTCGACGATGACGAGCTCGGGCGCCTGATCGATCTCGTTCCAGGCGAAGCACGTGTCCAGATTCTCGCCGAACTCGATCCCGCCGCCGCTGCCGAGCTGCTGGAATCTGGCACGGTCCGGCATTCCGCGTCGATCTTGTCGGAAATGGACCCCGATGACGCGGCAGATGTCATCGGCGAGATGGAGGATGACCGCGCCGGCAAAGTGCTGGCCGCCTTGTCCGAGGCCGATTCCACCACCCTTCGGGAACTTCTCGCCTACCCGGAAGACACCGCCGGCGCGTTGATGACGCCCGAGTTCGTCGCGATTGCCCCGACCCTGCGCGCCGATCAGGCGATCGAGGCCCTGCGCGCGATTGCCGCAGACACCGAAGTGGTCAATTACGTCTATGTCCTGGACAAGCAGGACATCCTGCTCGGCGTCCTCTCGCTTCGCAATCTGGTCCTCGCCCAGCCGTCCGCCCTGGTTCACGATCTCATGATTGCACCAGCGGTATCGATCTCGGTCAGATCGGATTCCCAGACCGCCGCCGAACTGCTCCGCGATCGCAACCTGCTCGCGCTCCCGGTCGTCGATGAGGACCAGCGGCTCGTCGGTGTCATCACCCACGACGATGCCCTCGAAGTCATCGAAGATGAGTTGGCCGATGACTACTTCAAGCTGGCGGGCACCGACGCCGACGAGATGTCGCGGCGATCGCCGCTTCAGATCGCTCGTCTTCGCCTGCCGTGGCTGTTCGGCACGATGATCCTCGAATTGTTCGCCGGCCTGGTCATCCACAACTACGACAATGTCCTGCAACAGGTCATCCTCCTCGCGTCGTTCATGCCCGTCATCTCCGCAACCTCGGGGAATGTCGGGCTCCAGGCGGCGGCGATCGTCGTCCGTGGCCTCGACACCGGTCACGTCACGCTCGCCGACTGGAAGCGACATGTCTCCCGCGAGCTGACGACCTCGCTGATCATGGCGGCAAGTTGCGGACTCGTGCTCGGCATCGTCGGCGTGGTCTGGTCCCGCCACCTTCCGTTCGGTCTCGTCATCGGCGGTGCACTGACCGCTTCGATGTTGACCGCCGGACTGATGGGAACCCTGATTCCGATGATCTCCAAGCGCCTCGGTTTCGATCCTGCAACCACCGCCGGACCGTTCGAGACAGCGTTCCAGGACATCATCGGCTTTGGCGTCTTTCTGTGGCTCGCATCGCTGATGATCGACTTCATCAAGTAGGCAAGTAGGCAAGTAGGCAAGTAGGCAAGCAGGTAAGTAGACACGTAGGTCGATTGGAAAGCGTGTCTTTCGGTCGGCAGATCGATCCTCTATGACCGCCGGTGCCGTTCCTCCGCTTCCCCTCAAAGCCGTGTGATGATCTTGGCATCGCGCCAACGCCAGACGATCCGTCATGTCGACCTTGTAGAGAAATCTCTGTCGCGAACCGCTCGAAAGATACCGTGCCTTGCCCAACGCCCTTGCCCATCCGAAAACCGGTCCCACGCGACGTATTCCGAGGCAGTTTGCGAGGTCTGACGTCTCGCAGGAATGTACGCCGGTCGACCGGAGTCCCTGCCTTGGCAGCAGCGCCTGCGATCGGCGCCTGTGGTGCCAGTTCATTTCCTGTTCAACCAGCCATCAGGATTCCATTCGAATCGAATGCTCAGGCATGGCCGGCAGCCGCTACACTGTTCCGACGAATCCCCTCTCAAGCTGACGCCGGACGTGATATGCAGGACGTGACAATCGACGGTGGACTAGCACGTAGCACGATCGTTCGGAGGTACACGGAGGTACACGCGTGAACATCCTTATCCTGGGCGGCACAGGTTTCATCGGCCCACACGTCGTCCATCATCTGGCCACATCGGGCCACGCGATCACCCTCTACAATCGCGGCCAGGCGATCGCCGACCTACCCGCTGGCATCACGCAGATCGTTGGGGACCGCGCGACCATCGGCGAGGCCGCCTCCCGCTTCCGCGCGCTTCGTCCGGACGTGGTGCTCGACATGCGGGCGATGGCCGAATCCGACGCACGCAAGGTTGTCGAGACGATGACCGGCATCGCTCCGCGTCTCGTCACGATCAGCAGTATCGATGTCTACCGGACCTTCGCCCGCTTCATCGGCACCGAACCCGGCGAGCCCGACGCGGTCCCCGTCGATGAGAACGGCCCGCTCCGTGACAAGCGCTTTCCCTATCGCCTCGACCCGCCACCTCCAGCCGACGATCCTCGCACCTGGGCGCAGGATTACGACAAGATCCCGATCGAGGAACTCGTCCTTGGCTCCGAAGGCATCGCCGGAACCATCCTCCGCCTGCCGATGGTCTACGGCGACGACGACTACCAGCACCGCCTCCTCCCGTACGTTCATCGGTTCGCCGATCATCGACCGGTGATCGTGCTTGGCGAGCAGCAGGCGGCCTTTCGAGCCACGCGCGGCTATGTCGGAAACGTCGCCGCTGCCATCGCGCTCGCTGTCACCGACGATCGCGCCAATGGACGCACGTTCAATGTCGGTGATCGATCAGCGTTTACCGAGCAGCAATGGTTGGAAGCCATGGCAGAGGCTGCGGGATGGGATGGCCGGATCGAGATCATTCCGGACGCCGATCTGCCCGAGACTCTCGGCGGTGGCGGAAATTTCGAGCACCACATCGTCGTCGATACCGGTGCGATTCGCCGCGATCTTGGGTTCACAGAACCCTTCGATCTCCCGACCAGCCTGGCTCGCACGATCGCCTGGGAACGGAAGCATCTCGCGCCAGAACCGGTCGACTACAGCGCCGAAGACGCAGTCCTCGCTCAACTGAGCTGACCATGGACGATCGCACGCGACTCACTCTGCTAGGATAGGCGTAGGCGGAACGAATGAAGGAAAGGAGTTGAGCAATGGCCATGGCGCTTCCCCCTAATCTCGCGAGACAGATTCAGCAATTCGTTGATCGCGGTAATTTTGCTGATGCCGAGGACGTTTTGGAGCACGCACGCGCGCTCACTGCTTGCCGCTGACCAGCGATTCGCTCGAATCAAGGCAGCGATCGACGCATCCAGCGCCGGCATCGCGGCAGGACGCCTTCTCGACTCAACTCCCGAGTTCTGGCAAGGGATCAGGGTAGGATCGGCTGTCCTGCTTCACACGGACGAAGAGATCGATCGAGATGTCTGCCCCGAATGACAGACGTCCCGCACGTTGAGATTCGGTTCACTCCGCGCGCGGTCGACAATCTTCAGATGATTCACGCCCATTGTGTAGGAGTACTGGGAACAGACCGAGCCGATAATGACACCGATCGGATCCGCGACATCATTGAAATGATCCGGCGCAATCCTTTTCTCGGTAGTTCTCGAGCGGAGGTTGGCCCCGGGATCAGGGCGATTCCCGCTGAACAGCACATCGTTTTCTATTCATTCGTCAACAACACGGTTATCATCCGTACCATTCTGCATTCCGGCATGGACATCCCCGCCAGCTTGGCGAGGAATAGGGAGCCTGCTCATGGCGATGACGCTGTCCCACGACTTGGAAGAGCAAATTAAAGAGATTATGTCCCGCGGCGACTATGCCGATGCGGAGGATGTCCTTGGCCTTGGACACGCCCTCTCGCTTCTCGCTGAAGAAGAGCGTGTCACCCGCCTCCATGCAGCGCTGGATGAATCCCAGGCAGACATCGAGGCAGGTCGCGTCTCCAGACTGACTCCAGACCTCGTTGCCGATATTAACGCCGAAGCCGAGGAAATGTTTCGCAGCGGAGTCGTGCCCGATCCAAATGTCGCCTTTTGAGTACCAACTTGAACTCTCGTATAAGGCGCAGCGCGACCTCCGCATGATTCAACTCTCGGGACTCCAGCTCTGGGGAAGGGATCAGGCACTCGTCCTCTTCGACAAGGACTCTTCGGTACGCGCGATCGGCTATCTCACCTCTCTCGTCGCACTCCTCATGATCGTTGTCACCGCGTTGCTCTGGCGCAAGGCGATCGACCGCTATCAGGGGGTCGGCCACTGATTTTTCACGTCGGATTTCCGCTCAGGACAGCCAATTCGCGCACCACCGATGTCCATGCGTCCGAGAGCGGATCGATCACCGCGAAATGATCGCCGCCTTCGATCTCGACCAACGCGCATCCGGTCCTGTCCCGATAGTTTCGCGACATCTCGATCGGCACCGAGGAATCCCGATCACCGTGAACGATTGTCAGCCTGGCCGCGGGACGATCGAGCAGCGATGGGTCGGCAGCTGCATACCTCTCGGGAAACTCCTGCGGACTGCCTCCGAGCAACGCGCCAACCGCACCCCGTCCGAGTTTCAGTCGAAAGGCATCGGCCAGGTCGAGCACTGGCGCCAGCGCCAGAACACCAGACACGGACGCTCCCGGGGCCATTTCCTGACCGACCGCGTCACGCTCAGCCGCCCACACCGCCAGATGCCCACCTGCCGAATGCCCGCCAAGAACCACCCGGCCCAGGTCGATCTGGCCCGGAAGCTGCTCGTCCAACATCGCGGGTAGCTTCGCCGCTGCGAGCGAGACATCCTCGAACGTCATTGGCCAGCCACCGCCATCTCCGGTTCGACGATATTCCGGAGTCACCACCACATACCCGCGCGCCGCCAGATCGCTCGCCAGCGGTCCGAGATGATGTCGATCGTACTGCGCCCGCCAGAACCCACCGTGCCAGAAGATGACGAGCGGTGCTGGTCGCATTGGGCTCGATTCCGGTGGCAACCTGACGTCGGCAACATGCTCAGGAAGCGGTCCATAGGCAACCGTCAGATCCGGTGCGGGCGCCTCCCTGGTGAGAATGTCCGGGCTTTCCTCTGTATCTGTCATGAGTGACCATCCCAGGCGCCCAGCCTGACGAAATCCCATCCGCCAGTGCGTCCACTGTCAGACGCCGATGATTTCCGGCATCGTCCCGCCATCGCGACGATAATCCGCTGCATGGCGTTTCGCGATCCGTATCGCTTCATCACGACTCAACCGGTCCTGTATCAGCATCACTTCCAGGGGATCATGCTCACCCTCGCGGATACCAATGGCGAACGATCCGTCCGCCGCGAAGGTCTCGAATACATACCAGTCGCCGCTGGTTTCGCCACTGGGCTCCGGGACAGTTGGTTTCTGCGATGATTTGGCCATAGTGCTTTCCTGTTTGCTGGAGACAATGGACATCCGGACTTCAGTATCCCAGACGTCGTGCGGTACAGACAGTGCCCCGGCATTCTGCCTTGGAATGCCGGGGCACTGTCTGTAAGCGATCAGGTTAGGGATAAATCTGCGCTGACGTTCGAGCTATCCCCAGTTGGGACGACTGTCACGGGAATCGATTCCCCAACGCAACGCGACGATATCGAGAAGAACGAACGCTGCAACAAGTATCAGAAACGCCATCATGATCCGCCTTGGCAAACGTATCGGGTAGCTGTGCGCTCCCATTTGACAACACCACCGAGCATCGCTATCGTCCTCAATGATATCAAAATGGAAGTAACTTTACGATGCCATGGTTAGCGGTTGCCAACCACGGCATCCGTGCCGCACTCCGATCGATGCCGGCGTACACTTGCTCGATGCGAAGACTCCCGAGTGTCGACTTCCAGGCTCATGCCCGCATCGCACCCATAGTGAGTCCGGCCCGGACGGTGCAGGGAGAATCAGAGCGTGTGCGGATGGTCATCCTGAGATGAAAAGGTCACTCGATCCAGGCACATCGCTGCGTTGGGCCAAACATCACGTCTCGATCGCGCCTCTCATGCTGGTACTCATGCTGACCGCGTTCGCCGTCAAGGGCGTCCAGATCGCACAGATCCACGATCCCTTCACCGGTCATGACGAGGTCGCGCATTATGCCTATCTGCAGATCGTCGCCACCGAAGGTCGCGTCCCATTGATTCCCGATCCAAATATGTGGAAAGGGCCCGATACGGTCGCGAACCCGGCTGGATTCGATCGCATTCCGTCGTACTTCTGGAAGTACTGCCAGTTCTCCACTCAGGATTGGAGCGGCTGCGGCGACAACCAATGCCCGGATTCTTGCTACCTTCACGTCGACAAGACAGATGGCAAGATCATGCCGGCAGGCTGGATCTATACTGCCAACCATCCTCCGCTCTACTACATGCTGATGGCCCCCCTCTATCGGCTGACCGATCATCTCACGCCGGAGGAACAGCTTCGCTGGTTCCGGTTGGCGGCGATTCCTTTTGGCATGCTGACCGTGCTTTTCGCCTATCTTACGGTCCGCGTCCTCTTCCCCACCGATCCAGGAAATTTCCTCGCCATCACTGTGCCGGCCGTGGTCGCCTTCCAGCCGCAGGTCTCCTACGAAGCGGCGATGTTGAACAACGATATCCTCGCGATCGCACTCACCAGCGCCGTCATCTGGCTGACGGCGCTCGGACTGCGGAAGCGATTTCCGGTCTGGAACAGCGTGGTGATCGGCGCGACGCTCGGGTTCGCACTCCTCGCGAAGACGACGTCGATCGCGGTTGTGGCGTTGATCGCCGTCGCGATGGTCCTCGGCCTCGGATGGCGCAACTGGCGGGCGTGGACGGTACGGGGAGCCATCACTGTTGGTGTCGCGGCACTTGTGGCGTGGCCGTGGTTCTTCTTCATGCTCAGGACCTACGGCGACTTCACTGCCCTCAAGCGCATCCATGACCTGCAATGGTGGAACTACGCGGAAGAGACTCCGCCAACCATTCGCGCCCTGCTCCTCAATCGCGAATTCGCCTGGCAAATATGGGGCCAGACGTGGGGCGGATTCGGCTGGCACCTCATCCCGGTGTCGGACGAGTTGCTGCGAAGGCTCTTCGCCGTCACCCTCTTTGGTGCCGTCGGCCTCGCGCTCTACGTGATCCGAATCTGTCTCTGCATCTCGCGAGGAGCAGGAATCTCGCCTGATGTCCAAAACACTGCAAACGATCCCGGAGGGAGATGGCGGCGGGCAAGGGTATCGATGATTCGCCACGCCGGGATTCCGGCCGACAGCGCGCAACTCGTGGGCATGCTGATGCTCGGGATCATGCTGCTCGTTTCCTATGCAGCGATTCTCCAGTTCGGCACCCAGTTTCAGGGCACACAGGCGAGGTACGCATTCCCGGCTGTCAATGCCGCCGCCATTCTTATCATGACGGGCGTTCGCAGCTGGTTTCCCCGTCGATGGCTGCCAGGGATCGCGGTCGCGGTCATCATCGGCCTGATCATGCTCGATCTCGACATCTATCGCAACGTCGTTATTCCCTGGAACGAGAACCACCAGTCCTGAAACCCTGAGACCAGCTCGGACGGAATTCAGGTGAGCACCACATACTCGACGGGATGCTGGACGGGCTGACGTCCCGCAGGAATGTTGGCCCGATCGACCGGAGAGCCTGTCCTGGCAGCGACACGGGCAGCGACACGGGCAGCGACACGGGCAGCGACACGGGCAGCGACACGGGCAGCGACACGGGCAGCGACGATGAGCGCAGTCGAATGAGCCGATATTTCAAGCGGGTCTGTGTGCTTGGCACCCGCAATGCCGATTCACCACCCGTCCAGCCAGCCTTCCAGCCTTCCAGCCGCATTCCGTATCATAATCAGACGAGAACGCCCTCCGTCTCGGCGAGAACCGAACGCAGATACCTGGCGATTTCACCTGGACCGGATTTGGGCGCGATCGCCTCGACATCAGGGTTGTAGTTGGTATTGGTGTTGACGTCATAGACGACGATCCGACCATCCGCCGCTTCGATGAACTCGAACCCGGCGATCTCCAGCTTGTGCTTGCGGGCAAACCCGAGCAACTGGTCGACGATGGGATGGTAAAACCCTTCACGCAGCGCGAACAGACTGGTCGTCTGAATCTGCTGCCCTTCGGCATCGAGTTCGCAGGCATCGGCCGGGCACAACTGAAAACCGCCGCGCGCGGTGTCAGCCGAGATCGCGTACACATACTCGTAGCCCACAGTCTCCACCCGCGTGATGAATGACTCGCGTGGCTCCACGTATTCCTGCAGCAACGTGATCCCGTCGACCGGCTCCTCGAATTCGTCCGACGCAACGTACGCTTCGAAATCCCTGAGCGCATCGAATCGGCGCACCCCCAGCCCCTTGCCACCCTGATTGTGTTTCGTAATGAATGGTGTGGGGAATGTCTCGGCCGCCGCCACGAGATCGTCCTTGCCGATCACGGCAATCGTGCGTGGCACCTCGATGCCGAACGCCCGCAGGGCGATCAGTTGCCGCACCTTGCTGACTTCCATCTCCACCACCGATCGACCGGTGACGACTCGCCGGCCATGCGCCTCCAGCCAGTCGAGCACCGCCCGGGTGTAATCCTTGGAATGGAAATGGTCGCGAGTATGCGCGGAGGCACTGAGACGATTCCAGAACACGCCCTCTGGGGGCGTCGCATCGAGATCGACCACGCCCTCCGTCAGCAGCCATTCCTCGTAAGGAATGCCGGCCGCACCAAAGGCCCGCGCGAATGGAGGAAACCAGTCTGGATTCTCATGGAGCGCAAAGAGTTTCACGCGATGGCCGTCCTTTCGCAATCGGGAACGTTGACTGGTACAGAGAGTCGAACCGGAGCGATCCGCGTGATTATCCCCGGATCGGGTGCCTTGCACCCGGATGCATCTCGATCATGTGCCAGCCGCGGTCCGGAAATCCTGCCGCCTCGGCAACCTTGGCCGAAGCCAGATTGGGATCGCCATGCTGATAGATTGGGACCGCTCCCTCCGCGATAATCCTGGCCGCCGCCTGTGCGACAAGTTGGCTGGCCAGCCCTTGTCCTCGGTATTCGGGATCGGTCCCAACCGAGATCTCCCGGGCTAGCTCGTTGTGCCGCTTCAACCCGACCCCCGCCATGTAGTCGTTCCCGTCGAACGTCGCCAGAATGCCGCCGTTGAACGGCCGCAGCCAGTCGGGCAGGCGGGGATCGTCAGCCTCCACCCACTCTCCGATCTCGTCCATCTCGGTCGCCTGCTCGGACCAGCGAAAACTCGGCATCCCGAAGCTCACCGCCATCCCCAAGCTGGCAACCAGCAACTGATGCGCATCCTCGGTGAACAGATCCGCGACCAACGCCGCGAGGTCCACGCCCGAGAACACATCCTCCAGGTCCGGAGAGATCGACAGCACGGTTCCCTCGGGTCCCGTCACGCCCTGAATCGGCCGCACGCGGCCATCCCACCCCGGTTTCAGCCGCTCCGGGGTGATGACGAGTTGTGCGTTAGCAGCTGAGGTTGGGGGCCATGCACCGAGCCATCGCCGTAGATGACGATCGAGACGCCGCCGGACATCCGGTTGATCTTGAGCCTCGCGAGGGGTATTTGTGCATGGTGTTGTCAACGGTTTCAGCGTCCCCGTGTGATTGGGAGTAGCCGGCGAATCCACGTTCAGTCGCCGCGTGCAGGCTCCATTGTGCATGTTTGTCGAAGGACGATATCAGTCACAGGGCCCCGGTCTGAACGACATGACAGTATGCGCAACGTCCCGGTACTCTTGTCCCCGCCATCAACCTTGAGACGGAGGAATCAGATCAGGGATCGAGGTCCGCATCACGAATACATTGTAAGGGCCAAACATCGACATGTTGAAATGAATATCGGGTCCATCATTCCATTTTGGATATATATATGGGGCATACAACGCGGGATAGTCGGTGCTGCGCACGACAACACGAGCCTCATCCCACGGTCCGGTGATGTTCTCCGCGGTTCGAAGCACGATCAATCCCTCGTTGTCGATCAGGTACATCATCATCCATCGTTTGTAGTATGAGTTCCACCGGACGGAAAGTTCTCCTACCGGCCCTGCCACGACAACGGCCGCCCTTTCCGGGTCACCCACCCATGTCGATCCGTCCCAATAGGTATACGTGGCGATCTCGAGCAGGTCGGCAGGTGCCACACGCACCAACTTCAGGTCACCGTAGCGGCCGCCCGGTATGCCGAACAGATACAGATAGCCGTCCTGCTCCTCGATCGCTACCTGACCCCAGTTCGTGTCAGGCGGAAAGACAGCGGCCGGATCCTTCTTCCACGTCTCGCCATCGTCGTCCGAAAATGCCCAGCCCGCCGAACCCAACTCCCATTTGCCCGGATCTCCCCAATGCGAGACCGACATGTAATGCAGGAAGAGGCGGTCCCCAACCGCCACGCCGTAGGTGGGAATAACCGTCATCTCGTCGAAGTCGATCTTTCGCGAGGAGAGGATCTCCTTCGCATGACCAGGTCGATCCTCGATCATGCGTTCGATCGTCACACCGTCGCCCGGATCATCGTCTTGGGAGATCGCGAGCACGTTGCTCCGCCAGTCGCTCTTCGCGACTCCGAAGGTATCACCAAAGACGAGAAAGATGTGATCCCTGTACAGAAACGAGCTTCCGAGATCGGTGCCGTCGACCTCGTAGTCCCGGCCGGTCTGGTTGAAAGCCGCTGGATCGGAACCGGTCAGGATCCCAACCTGCACGAGCGGCAAGTCATTCGATGCAACTGGTGTCGCCATCGGAGTCGCATCCTGCGCGGCTTTCGTCGGCACGCTGGCTTCGACGAGGCCGGTCGCCGCGATTGCCGCCGCGCCGCCGATCATCGATCGTCGGGAAAAGGCGAGTATCGTTTTCATCGTGAGCCCCTTGCATGTTCGCCGGATCATTCTCGATCTGCCCGCATCTATGCCGCCGCGCATTGCTGGTCAGATCGTCATTCGACAGTCTCGAACGGTACCCCGAGCAGGATTGCAACGTTCCGAAGTTCTCCAATCCGGTGACCGAGGCCAAGTGCCACGTGATGGGTCGGCCCGAGGCCACACCACGCGCTCATGAACTCGCGCAATCCAGGCTTGAACCGGATGCGGTGGTTGGAGTTTCCGAGGTGCAGCACGTCGCCCGGCAAACTCTCCCCTTCGGCGGCAATCAGCTTGAGGCGACCATCGATCGTCTGCGTCATGCCGAGAACGGTCATCGGCCCGGCTTGCACCCGCATCTCCACCGAGAGTCCTCCTCCGGACTTTCCATGGAAGACCGCCAGCTCCTTCAGGAGTGCGTTCCCTTCGCCGATCGCGATATCTGCCGGACCATCATGCCCCATCAGGAAGAAATTCTCGCGAAAGTCCATCGCGAAGAACTCGCTGAACGATCCCCCACCCCCCAACTCGTGCATGATCTTCATCGCGATCGCCGTCTTCAGGTCACCCTCCCCTGCCACCGGCACGCCCCGCGCGGTCAACAAAGTACTCCCGAGAATCATGCTCGCGGCGACCTGTTCGGAGCGGCTACCACCTGTTCCCCGGTAATACGACGCCAATCCATCAAGCTCGAAGTCCTCGACGAGCCGTTCGAGCGCCGCGGCAACGCGCACCCCCCATTGCAAACCCTCTGGGGATATGTCGTTTATGCCCGAAAACCGGTTCTGCATATCAGACATCGTCCGTTCCATCTGAGCAGCGGTGACCAACTCGACCCGTTCCGTCAGATCGTCTATCTCCAGTATCTCGACGTGTGCCCCGAGCTGCGCATGTACCAGCCCGACATCTGTCGACATGTCGATCATGCCCGGATACGTATGCCCAAGCATGCCAAACCGCGCCCGCCGGATCGTCCGCGCCACACCGGCCGCACTGCACCACGCCTTCACCTCCTCCCAGGCCTCCGCATCGTCGTAGAGCATGCCGGTGATGACGCTGAACGCGATCTCTGCCCGGAGGAACACGCCTGCCATCTCGGGAACCGGACAGATACCGCAATGGGACAGCCACTCGGCCGTCTCCGCCGTGGCATAGTCGAGCCCGGCTGTCGGCTGCAAATTGAGCACGATGATGGGAACCCCGGCCCGCTGCACCACCGGCAGCACGTGTGTGCTCGTGGCATAGGTTCCTGCATAGCAGACCAGCAGATCGACATCCGCCTGGGCGAAGAGATCACCGGCCTGCGCTCCGCGCTGCGCAGAATCCACGAGTCCGCCAGCGACGACGTATGCCCATTGCTCAACCTGCGATTCGACATGGCGAAGATGCCCGTCGATAGCCTCTTTCAGGCCCTCGAACTGCGACCAGTAGGCGGCCAGTCCAATGCCGAAGACACCAACCTTTACACCATGGCGACGCGTGGCATCTGCGGATTCGTGGTCCATTTACTTCCCTCCGGGTCCGATGACTTCGCCGTGTTCGATGAGATGCCTACTGTACTTCGGACCGCCTGATGACGAAAGAGCAGACCAGATCCCCCTCAAACTGGTAGGCTGCCTTGCGACACAGTCGCGACGCCGAGCGTTGATCGAGGGAGACCATCCATGCCAGACAATTCTTCGCTCGTTTCGGGCTTGCCGGAACCACTCCAGAACGACATGACCCCGGATGAAGCGCTTGCAATGCTGTTGGACGGCAATCGCCGCTATCTCGACGATTCCAGCATTCCGTCCGACTATTCGGCAGCCATGGCGGCTGCGGTCGAGGAACATGCACCGATCGCGGGCATTCTGGGGTGCGCCGACGCGCGCGTCGCCGCCGAACTCATCTTCGATCGTGGACCGGGTGATCTCTTCATGGTCCGCGTTGCCGGCAACTTCCTGAGCGAGTACGGGCTTGCGAGCCTCGAATATGCAGTGCGATTCCTGCACACCCCCTTGTTGATGGTGCTCGGCCACACCGAATGCGGCGCGGTCAAGGCCGCGCTCAAATCGGTCCAGGCTAGGGCCCCACTTCCAGGTCGTCTCCCGTTCCTGATCGATGCGATCGAGCCCGCGGTCCACATCGCCGAGGCCACCAACCCGGACGACCTGCTGACCGCCTCGATCACCGAGAATGTGCGGCGTCAGGTCCAACGGCTCTCGTCGATCTCGACGGTCATCATCGAGGCGATCGAGGCAGGCGAGGTGAAAGTCGTTGGAGCCGTCTACAACCTGTCCACCGGCAAGGTTGCGCTTGTCTGACCACCCAGGACCTCCACAGCACGCTGAATTGCTTATCGCCCGTTCCCCGTCTCCCGGCCCGCGTGTGTGACACGATTCGATGACCGCGTAGACGGCGAGAATCTGCGCTTCTCAGGTGAAGCGCCGACACATACGGACGCGCGTCCTGTCATCACTACGGGCCTCACGATCGGTGTCGCCTTCACCGCCGTCGTGGATCGATGTCAATGCGGGGACGCTCGTCTGGGCCGTGTTCGGGTTCTCGGGCGTTGCCATTCTGCTGCATCACGATGCGATTGGGGTCGCGCGGCATGATCGGCATTGGCTTTTTCGTCCCGCTGTCGACATCCGGTTTGTTCCCACGTGTGTGCCCCTGCTCGATCACCGCGTTGGAAGCCGGCTCCCCTGCTCGCTCGATTCCTCTGTCTCGCCAGCGGGTCAGCGGGTCTGCGGTTTCCTGCTCCGGTGCGGTGTGCCAGGTGGGGAGGTCTTCGACATCGCGGGTGTGACGTAGGGCAAGGAAGAGGGGAACAGGAGACAGGACGATGATGATTCCGGAAATCCAGAGTGTGCCGCGTACGCCGAGCAGCTCTCCGAGGATGCCACCGAGAAGGGCGCCAAGGGGGAACAAGCCCATGATGAGAAATCGCATGGTTGCCGTCACGCGTCCCAGCATGTTCTCCGGGCAGAGCCGCTGTCTCAGGCTGACGTTCGTAATGGCGTAGATGATCTGGCCGAACTCTCCGGCTGCCACGCTTACGATGAAGAGAGCAACCGGCCATCCCGGCTGTGCGAGCGGGCCGAGCAGGGTTGTGGGCCCGGTGACGGAGAGGGACACCCAGATGATCCGGGCGGATCCAACTCGTCGTGTGAACCGGGGCGTGAAGGCGGCAGCGATCGTTACCGTGAAGGAGCCGGCTGCGATAATAACCCCAATCTCCGCCGGCGACAGCTCCAGGGACCGGGACATGAAGATGAAACTGACGGCGGATGCGATTGCGAACGCGAAATTCGAGGCGGCACTGGCGATCGCCGTTGCGCGAAGTATTCGGTTCCGACCGACGAAGGCAAGACCTTCCATGACCTGTGCCCGGAGCCGCGGCTGGTTCACGTGCGGTCGAACGACCGGCTCACACGTCCGCATGGCCATGAGCGATATGGCGGAGACAGCGAACGTGGCGGCTTGGATGAGCACTACATTCGCGGCCCCCGCGAATGCGACGAGCCATCCCCCGAGTCCAGGTCCAACCACCTGCCCTGAGGCGCGGATGGTTTCCATGGACGAGTTCCCAGCCAAAATTCTATCCCTGCCAATAACCGAGGGAATATAGCTCTGGTAGCCGACATCGAAGAAGACCCGGGCGACGCCGGTCAGCAAGGAGACGACGACCAATTGTGTGAGGGTGAGTACACCGAACGCGGCTGCAAGAGGGATAGTCGCGAGCAGAACCGTCCGGGAAAGATCGCTGGCAACGAGAATTGGCCGCCGCTGCCAACGATCCAGCCATACCCCGGCCGGAAGCCCGATCACGGCGAACGCCAGGGTTGATGACGCGGTGACCAGACCGAGTTCGAACGGTGATGCGTGCAACGTCAACACGGCAAGCAGCGGGATGGCGACGCCGCTGACCTGAGCGCCGAGTTGGCTAGTCGTTTGCCCGAGAAGAAGCAACCGGAAATCACGGTGAGCGAACAATGAACCACCAGACATGGCGATCCCTCCAAGGCACGTGGTGATAAGAAATTGTTCGGGATGGAAAACCCGCGAAAGCGGCGAGGAAGACTAACAACCATGTCCGGGAATGTCAAATCCTGCGGCGATCGACGATTGCCCGAGAGAGTCAACCAAACCGCCCCAGTCGCTCTCCTGGTCAATTCCGAACGCGCAAGCCCAGCCACCCCCACTGACAGCTGCCTTGTTCCCGCTTCGTCGAGATTTCACATCGACAGGATGCGTCCGTCACCGGGCTTCTCCACCTGTACGTGTGACTACCCCGGTGGTGTGGTTGCGGTACTGCGACCACGAATCAGAAACGCCGCCGCGATCGCACCCAGGACCGCGAGCGCCGCACCCAGAAGCATGATCAGCCGGTATCCCGCGACGAAGGAACGATCGACGGAATCCGTGAACGAAGCACTCGCGGTTTCATCCAGACCCGAAGGCATCGGCATCGCCGCCAGCTGATCCTGGTTCCTCTGGATCTCTGCCCGGACGTCGCTGTCGAATGGAGCGTCCTGCGTGCGAACCTGAAGTTCCCGGTCGAAGGTCATCGCCATCACGAGGCCAAAGATGGCGATCGCGAGCACTCCAGCGGCGCGCGACACCGCATTGTTGATGCCCGATGCCAGCCCCGTGTGGCCCTCGTCCACCGCACTCATCACCGCTGTCGTCAATGGTGCGACGGTGACCGCCAACCCCATGCCCAGGACAACCGTCGCCGGGAAGACCGTCGTCCAGTACCCGCCGCCAACACCCGGACCCGCGAACAGGGCAAATCCTGCTGCGGCCACGGATGGTCCCACGATCAATGGTAGTCGCGCACCGAAGCGGTCGATCAGGCCACCCGCCCAGCGCGACAATCCAAACATGATCAGGATCATCGGCAACAGCGCCGCGCCCGCCTCGGTCGGCGTGTATCCCTGCACCTGAATCAGGTTGAAAGGTACGAAGTAGAGCGCTCCTCCCAGTGCGGAGTACAGGAAGAGGGTCAGCAGATTCGCACCGCTGAACGTGGCAGACCGAAAGAGTTCGAACGGGACCATCGGCGCGGCAACATGAAGCTCGACAACGGCGAATCCCGTGAACGCCAGGGCACTCGCGGCCAATGGCAACCAGGTGGTTGTGGCACTCCAGCCGACCGCCACCGATTCTGTCAGTCCGAACACGAGGCCGCCCAGCCCGATCGCGACCAGCGAAGCCCCGAGCCAATCGATCGGCGCCGTGTTCTCGGTATCCTGGCTTTCCGGCACGTGCCAGAGAGCGACGCTCACCACCACGATTGCCAGGGGGATGTTGATCAGGAACACCGCTCTCCAGCTGAGATTCTCGACCAGCCACCCTCCGAGCACCGGTCCGATCGCCGAGGTGATCGCCGTGAAACTCGACCACGTCCCGATCGCCTTTCCCCGCTCCCCGGAAGAGAATGATGAGCTGATGATGGCCAGGCTGCCCGGTACCAGAAGGGCGCCGCCGACTCCCTGCAGCGCCCGTGCGGCGATCAACTGTCCCAACCCCGGTGCCACGCCGCACCACACGGACGCCAGCGTGAACACGATCGCCCCGCTGACGAAGACCTTGCGCCGTCCCAACCGATCGCCAAGCGACCCTCCCACCAGAATCAGCGACGCCAGCAGCAGCGCATAGGCCTGCACCACCCACTGCACACCGGAGGCAGACGCGCCAAAATCGCGCTGCAACGCCGGGAGCGCGACATTCACCACGGTCCCGTCGATGAACACCATGCTCGATCCGAGGATCGTCGCCAGAAGGACCCATCTGCCAGTCGCCGCATCGACGGAGTGCTCGCCTGGCATCGAACTCATCACCCCCTCGTCACATGGGGGTTTGACAGCTAAAGCCACGTCGTTCTCCCTGAACTCGCCATGCCGGGCGACGACAACCGGGGTGGCAATAGCCTTTCAGCCATCCGATTCGTTTCTGCCGCATCATCAACATCCCCAGTATGGGATCACCTGCCCACGAAGTCGACGGCGCATAGTGTCCCGTTTTATTGCCGTCGTGGCGAACGTGTGGAATACGTCGTGCCCCACAAAACAACGGCGAGGTACCCATATTCACTTTCCGCTCCCTTCTTTGTTTCCTTCGCCGGCCGCTAACCCATGTGTTCACACAGATGAAACGAACTCCACATCGAGCGCCTGACGCATATCATTGGCATAATCCATCCAGTCTCGATGAACCAGGCCCACAACCGAAGAGGACGATCATGACTCGCTTGAATACCGCCCACCTCGCCGATATCGGTTCCCACGTCCCGGTTCCCGGATACGACCGCGATCTCGTGAAGGTCGGCATCGTGCATTTCGGCGTCGGCTCATTCCATCGGTCGCATCAGGCGATGTTCGTCGACCGCCTCATGAACGCGGGTCTCGCCCTCGATTGGGGCATCTGCGGCGTCGGCGTCCTGCCAGGAGACGCCCGCATGAGGGATGCGTTGGCAAGGCAGGATGGTCTCTACACCCTCGTCCTCAGACATCCGGACGGGATGGAGGAAGCGCGGGTCATCGGCTCGCTTGTCGAGTACCTGTTTGCGCCGGACGATCCCGAGGCCGTCCTCTCCCGGCTCACGGACCCCGCGATCCGCATCGTCTCGCTGACCGTCACCGAAGGCGGCTACGCCGTCAATGATGCGACCGGCGAATTCGACGCGTCGCTTCCGGAGATCGCGCACGATCTCTCTCACGACGCCCCACCAAAGACGGTCTTTGGCCTCGTGACGGAGGCGCTTCGTCGCCGTCACGAGGTCAACATCCCTCCCTTCACCGTCATGTCTTGCGACAACATGCAGGGGAATGGGCACGTCGCGAAATTGGCGTTCGTCTCCTTTGCGACGCTCAAGGATGCCGGCCTCGGTCAGTGGATGGCGGAGAACGTCGCCTTTCCGAACTCGATGGTCGACCGTATCACGCCCGCGACGACCGACGACGATCTGGCCGAGATACGCGATCGCTTCGGCATCGAGGACGCATGGCCGGTGGTCGCCGAATCCTTTGTTCAATGGGTCCTGGAGGATACCTTTCCACGGGGACGCCCCCCGTACGAGGAGGCCGGCGTTCAGGTCGTCGGCGATGTCGAGCCATACGAACTGATGAAACTCCGCCTGCTCAATGCCAGTCACCAGGCGTTGGCCTACCTCGGCTCGCTCGCCGGCTATCACTACGTCCACGACGTTTGCCAACAGGAGCTGTTCGCTGATTTCCTGATGGACTACATGGTGCGAGAGGCGACGCCAACGCTGCTCCCCGTCCCCGGGATCGATCTCGACGCATACCGCAAGGAGTTGATCGAGCGCTTCTCGAGTCCCGCCGTGCGCGACACGCTTGCTCGGCTCGCCTTCGACGCATCGGAGCGCATTCCCAAGTTCCTGCTTCCCGTCGTCCGAGACCGCCTTGTTGCCGGTGGCGACATCAGCCGTTCAGCCCTCGTGATTGCCTCCTGGGCAGCCTATCTGGAAGGGAAGGACGAGAGGGGCAAACCGATCGAAATCGTCGACAAGCGCCGCGATTTGCTCGTGGAGGCGGTTCAGCGCGAACAGCATGATCCGTTCGCGTTCATCTCGCTCACCGAGATCTTCGGAGACCTCGCCGCTGAACCTCGCTTCGTCGACGCCTATCTGAACGCTCGCCGAACCCTGCGGGAAGGCGGTGCCGTTTCCTCGCTTCAACGCCTGAGAGGAGCATGAAGCCAGACCATTCCGCTGCGCGACGAAACGTTCGCCAAACGGCGTCCCATGCACTCGGCCTCGCACCTCTTCCCACTCCCGCGTCGATTCACACGGAGTCCGGGTGAACGCCGGGGGCGGTTAGGATGTAGGCCTGACTCCCCTCTGGAATGTCAGCCCGATCGACCTCCGGCTACCTCCCCGGCGGCTCGTGGTGATCGCTACCCGCCTGTGCGGTCGTTCTCGATCATGTCGAGCAGCAGGGTCGAGTCGACATCGTTACGATGCCAGGAAAGAACCATCAGCGTCTTTTCCATGCGCGCAAGGGCGTCGATCAACTCCAGAAGCGGTCCTCTCCATCGATCGCGTCGGCTCCGAATATGTCTGCTCCCGCGTCCGGCCTGATCGCCACGATCGCCATATCGCGGATCACGACGTCAGACGACTCGCCGCCCATCGGACGAACGATCCGGATCACGGCAGCGGCTGGTGCAGTCGACAAGAAGATACTCCTCGGGAAGTGGGCGATCCCGGATCGACCCGGATTCAGCGGCTGAGCGATCCGCTGCAAGGCTCACATCTTCGCCTGGGTGTGGTAGCCACCCACCCGCGGACACGCTTCATCCCCAACACGCCGATTTCCAGCAAACAAAAAAAGTCGTCACTGTCGCTAGGACGATGACGACTCTTCTTGAGAACACGGTGCGCTCGTCATGGGACTGGGACAGGATCGGGCGCATCGACTACTGTCGCTCCCGACTCGATTACCCTCCATGCGCAGGTTGCAGCCGGGCCTACCAATGCACTTCGACGCGCATTCCATAGTCCGCAAAGGCATACACGACACTCGCCGCCCACGGTTCCAGCGCCACGCAGCCACCGGTTGGTCCATCCCCCCCGGCGATCACGTTTCCGTTGGCATCCTGGGTATAGCCGTGAAACCCGTTCGACCGATCCGGGTCGAAGCCCACCCATTCGGAGATGTAGGCGTTCGCCCATGGCGTCCACGTCAATGCCTCGTTCTTCGCGAAGACGTAGAAGGTTCCATTCGCCGTGGCGTAGAACCCCTCATTCGTTTGATCCCAACCGGTAACACCCCACACCGTCTGCTCGGCGACATCGCCCGAATAGAGCGTCACCGCACCGGAACTGCGGTTGACATCGATCCACCGTTCAGCTGCAGGTGCTGGTGCGGTACGAGGTGCCTCCTGAGCCGTGGCATCGGTGCCACCGGTCGAACCGCTCCACCCCGAACTGCCGTCGATCATCAGGTATGAGCCGAGTGCCCAACCGTCGATCCCCTCGAACCGCACTTCGTACCAGCCTCCATCGGTCGGTCCGTAGAGAACATCGACGCGATCGCCCTCCATCATCGTCACGAGGAGCGCGCCGTCGGTGGTGGGTTCCGCGCGCAGGGAAAGGACATCGGTGTTGATCGTCGCCGCACTTCCCGCCTTCGCCTCGCCGGCGGTAGCGAATCCCAGACCCGCCACCACGAGGCAGATCATTGCCAGAACGCTCAGGTGAGTCTTCCAGGGATGTGCACGTCGTGGGACTGACGTCTCGTGTCGGTTCTGCGAGCGCGCAACGATTCGCTGGTGTATCAGCATTGGTCCTGCTTTCCTTGATGCGGAGGATTGGAAGCAGCCGGTCAGCCCGTGAGCCAGTGAGCTGGTGAGTTGGTGAGCCGGATATCGACTATCCAGCCGTCTGCGGATGCACTATGCATCCCCATTCCCAACGTGTATGCCTTGGCATCAGCTAAAGCGCCCGCGTGCGATGTCGAACATCGCCGGACGCATCACGAAGGCGGTCGATCCACCTCCCGATGCTCCAATTCCCCCGCGTTGGCTATGCTTGGCAAACCGACAGCGCCAGGAGAAATCTCTGGCGCTGTCGTCTGTTTCCCCTGTTCTCGTGTGGAATTATGCCACGCTTGCCGATGCCGGTGCCTGAACCGGCTCCTGGCTTGGCGCATCGGTCGGTTTTCTGCGCCTCGTCGCGGTGGGCGTTTTCCCCTTCTCGGATTCTTCCGTCTCGAGCGTTTGCTCGACCGGACCGGACGAGGAAGCAGCTCCTGCCTGCCGGGCGACGCCCCCCACGAACGCGATCTCCAACACTTCGTCCAGATGACTCACTTCGATCAGCTCGAGTTCGTCGCGAACGATCGCGGGAAGCTCGGAGAGATCTTTGGCGTTCCGCTTCGGGAGCACGAACGTCTTGATCCCCCCACGATGTGCCGCCAGGGTCTTTTCGCGCAACCCACCGATCGGGAGCACCTTGCCGCGCAGGGTGATCTCGCCGGTCATCGCGACGTCCTTGCGGACCTTTACTCCGGTCATCGCGGAGATCATCGCAGTCGCCAATCCGATCCCGGCAGACGGTCCGTCCTTGGGAATCGAGCCCGCCGGGAGATGAACGTGGATGTTGTGGGTATCGAAATACCCTTCCTTGATCCCGAGCCGCTTTGCATGCGTCCGTGCGTACGACAGCGCCGCCTTCGCCGATTCCTGCATCACGTCACCGAGCTTGCCGGTCAGGATCAGTTCTCCCTTGCCGTCCATGACGGTGACTTCGATCGAGAGCAGATCTCCGCCGACACTCGTCACGGCGGCACCGGTTACGACGCCGACCTCGTCCTGTTCTTCCGCGAGACCGAAGTCGTACCGTGGAATACCGAGATAGGTCTCGACATCCGCACCTTCGATCGCGACCACCTCCGGTGGATTCGATCCGGCAAACGCGCGTGCCACTTTTCGAGCCAGCGAGCCGATCTCCCGCTCCAGGTTTCTGACTCCCGATTCACTGGTGAATTCCCGGATCACGGTCGACAGCGCGTCGTCCGTCACGCTGAGCATCTCGGCCGTCAGCCCGTGGGATTCCAGCGCCTTCGGCAACAGGTAATTGCGCGCGATCGCCAACTTCTCGAGTTCGGTGTAGCCGGACACCTCGATGATCTCCATCCGGTCCCGCAACGCCGCCGGAATCGGATCGAGCATGTTCGCGGTCGTGATGAAGATCACCTTCGAGAGATCGAACGGCACCTCCAGGTAATGATCGGAGAAGGCCATGTTCTGCTCGGGATCGAGCACTTCCAGTAATGCCGAAGACGGATCTCCCCGGAACGTGTCCGAACCGAGCTTGTCGACCTCGTCGAGCACCATCACCGGATTGCGGCTCTTCGCATCGCGCAGCGCCTTGATCACCCGGCCCGGCATCGCGCCGACGTACGTGCGGCGATGACCGCGGATCTCCGCCTCGTCACGCACGCCGCCCAGTGACATCCGAACGTACTCGCGCCCGATCGCCCGCGCGATCGACTTGCCCAGGCTCGTTTTGCCGACGCCCGGCGGCCCCACGAAGCACAGAATCGGCGCCCGCAGCTTGTCGCCGGCGAGCTTCCGCACGGCGATGAACTCGATGATGCGGTCCTTGACCTTGTCGAGACCGTAGTGGTCCTCGTCCAGGATCCGGATCGCCTCGTCGAGATCGAGCCGATCTTCGGTTTCGGTCGACCACGGCAGTTCGGTCAGCCATTCGAGATAGGTCCGGATGATGCCGATCTCGGGGGAGAAGGGATGTTGCTGCTCCAGACGCTCGACCTGCACCAGCGCCTTCGCCTTGACCTCCTCCGGCATTCCGGCTGCTTCGATCTTCTCCCGAATCTCGCCGGCGAGAGCTTCCTCGGACGATCCTTCCCCCAGTTCCTTCTGGATCGCGCGCAGCTGCTCGCGGAGGAAATATTCCTTCTGCTGCTTGTCCATCCCCGCCTGGGCCTCGGACTGAATCTCCTGCCTCAGATGAAGCACGTTCAAACGTTTCTGGATCATCACGCTCAGCTGCCGCAGCCGCTCGATCGGATCGAGCGCTTCCAGCAACACCTGCCGCTGATCGGAACTGAACTCGGGCGAGAACGCGATCAGGTCGGCAAGCCATCCCGGCTCGTCGACGCTGCGTACCATCGTCAGCACTTCTTCCGGAACATTCGGGAGCATCGACATGTAGCTCTCGATCTGCTCGAGCACAGCCGACATCGCCGCTTCGGCTTTTGGCGAATCGGAAACGGTCTCGTCGACCCGCCGGACCTTGGCCGCCACATACGGCTGATCGTGGATGATCTCCTCGACCACACCACGAGCGATGCCCTGCAGGATGATGTGATCCTGGCCGCCCGGTCGCGAGATGTACTGGCCGATTTCGGCGATCACGCCAACATCGCAGAGCTCGAAATGCTCCTCGTGCTGTACGTCCTCGCTTTCGACGCTGCGCTCGTCCATATCCGTGCCCTCGGCACCGGACACGGTCTCGTCACCGAAATCGAAGTCACCGATCTCTCGCTCGATCAGATCTGTCATCAGGTCGATCAGGTCCGGCGACGGCCCGTTTTCCCGCTCACGCATGATGACATCGCCCTGAATCCGGCGTTCGGTCAGTACGAGGACGAGGCGCGGGTCCATTCGCATTGCCCGATCGACCGCCAACGCGGTCTCGTCATCCTCGATCGGATAGGGAATCGACATGTGCGGCAGCAGCACCGTCTCGTCCGTGACGATCACCGGTAGTGCCAGCATGTTGTCGGCTCGCCGTCGCGGCGCCCGTCGACGCTTCGGGATTGGAGCGGCGTCAGCTGCTTCCGCGCCCCCGTCGGCTTCCGCCTCAGCGGCGGGAACCGTCGGTTTCTTGCGTGCACGCTTCGGCTTGCTAGGCGCCGCTTCGTTCTGCGATTCGTCGTCGGTCACTGCCGATTGATCCCCCTCGCGTGTGTCACCACGGTCGTCACCAGTATTGTCAGCCACCTGAACCTCGTTGCCATCGTCACCAATCTCATCGAGAAGAGGCGCCGTACCTGGAGCGTCCGGCGCCATCTCGTCTTGCTCGTTCGCGGAATCGCGAGAAGCCATCGCTTGTTCGTCTCAACTTTCGTGATGTCGATACCGCACGTGCAAACCGCCGCGCCATGCGACGTCCGCGAAACTGCGCCACAGATCAAAACATGATGCTCCGGATGTGTTTCCCATGGACGCAATCGCCAGGCATCCAGGCTGGAGCAATGGTGAATACAGGCACGATCCGGGTATCGACAAGGTCGATGAAGTCGGAAAGAAGCAGGGTGTGTGAGGATAACGGAGAGCGTCGCGTGGAGAAAATGTCATCCTACCCCATCATTATACGGGCAGTGGCGAAAAGCCCGCGTCTGCATGCTCGCCATACGGGCAGTGCATGGGCAGTGCACGGGCAGCGCACGGGCACTGCCGGATGGTGCCGACGGGCCCGCTCCCAGCGCACGTGGGTGTGGTGTGCGCACTCCGGCGGTGCAGAGTGCTTTGGTACAATCGGCTCAACCTTCAGCGGCATGCTGAAACGACCGCATCGAAAACATGGGGAACAGCACGCACATGGGCCAACACCGGATCAGCACATCGAGCAGCACGCAGGACGGCACCGACCAGGCGTCAACCGCTGCCACGGAGCAGAACGCGTCTGCTGATCTCGCGCCGGAGCCGATTCCCATGCTCCCCAAACCACAAGGTGGTTCCGGTTCCCATGAACTCGCGACCGATTCGTCCGACCCGGCGATCCTTCGTCAGCATCTCGATCGCGCCCGCGAACGTCTGACGTTCTACGAATCGTTCGATCGCATCATCGGCGAAAACATCCGTCGGTCGGGAGAACTGATGCTTGAAACCATCACCCTCCGCGAGGAAGCGCAGGAACGGGATCGGATGGTTGCCGAACTCGAGGCGCAACGCAACGCCGCCCGCGCCGCCGAGCACCACCGAACCCGGACGTTGCTTGGCGGCCTGCTCACTGATTCCGATCGAACGCTCGCCAGCATCGCCTCGCTCCGCGCCAGACTCGCAGATGCGCTTGCCGCTACCGCCGCCGCCGAGGGCGATCGGGCCGGCGTCGCGCCCGTTGCCCCTGCCCCCGATCTCACCGTCGATGCATTCGACCATGCGACACTCGTGCCAACCTCCGTCGAGCGGGTTGAGGAGTTCACTCCCGATGTCCCGGCTCGCTCCGCGATTTCCATGCCGTTCGAGCGAATTTCCAGGGTCGATACGACCGGTCTTGAAGCGTCCGTTAGGAGCGGCAACGTCGCATCTCGATCGGAAGCCCTGCCTACCACGCCATCCGACCTGCAGACCGACACTCTGGCCGACACCGATAGTCACGTTAGCGATCACGATAGCGATCACGATAGCGATCACGATAGCGATCACGATAGCCATGCTGCCGGGGCCGTCAGCCCCCATCTGGAGTCTGCGGTCCCGGATGCCGAGTCGGATCTCGCACGCGTCGAACCCGAACCGTCCGGCGGCCCCGCCGGCTCTGACGCTCCCGCGATATCCGCCGCCCGTTCTGTCGATGTTCTCGTTCACGGTATTCCCCGCGCCTCCGTTGCCATCTCCCTTCAGCGCTACCTGAAGAACCTTCCCGGCATCACGACGGTTGAGACACGAGAGTTTGCCGAAGGGGTTCTCCGTCTCGGCGTGATCACCTCCAACCCCGCAGGTCTGGCATTATCGGATCTCACGGATTGGCCAGACGGCGGTGACCTGACCGTCCTCAACGAGCACGACTCCGTTCTCGAACTCTCCCTCGGCGGCTCGGTCGACCTCTAGGCAAAGGTGCAGGCAAGGACGTTCGGCGCTCGAGATGTCAGGCCACCAGTCGAACGCTCCAGTATTCGCACTGGAAGTCGGCGCGAAGTCGGCCGAAGGTTTCCGTGGCGCCGAATCCTTGGCTACCTCTCTCCTGCCCTCCCCGCATTTCATCCGACCCCGTCGATTCCGGCCCATGCAGCCAGCCGCGATCGCTCGTCCTCGTTCGAGTACCGTTCCGGCGTAGCACGTGGAGGCCGTGGAGAACTTTGGCATCCCGGATGAACCCGCCGTACGCATGTGCGCCAAAGCCTGCTGCCCATTCGTCATTTCGACCTTGTGGAGAAATCTCCAGGCGTGATCCGCTCGACAACTTCCGTGCTTTTCACACGTCACACGGCTCTTGCTCACTTGCTCATACGAAATCCGGGTGAACGCGATGTATCCAGCGGTGAGCTGTAGAGCTGACGTCCCGCAACAAAGTTCGCCACTCACGCCGTTCAGCTCATCACGCGTGCCGACGCCACCGACGATTCCCTCTCGCATGTCCGCGACACATGCCGGCACCTTGAAATTCTCATCGTTTAGTTCTAAACTATTTTCATGGACGCAGGAACAGGCATCGAGACGATGCCCACGACAATCGAACTGGCCAACCCCGACAGCCCCGACAACACGGAGAGCCGGCGTCGTGGTACCACGTTGCCTATCGTGACTTGGCTCCGGCTGCTCCGGGTCTACCAGAAAATCGATCGCCGTTCGGCGATCACGATGAAGGCGATGGGGCTGTCGGTCAGTCGTTTCGACGTCCTCAATCACGCCGGCGTGCATGAAGGTCGCTCCCAGCAGGAACTGGCCGATTCCCTCCTTGTCACAAAGGGAAACATCACCCAGTTGCTCGATGCGATGGAAACGGACGGGCTTGTGTGTCGCCAGAAGATCGGTCGTACCAATCGCGTCTATCTCACCGATCGTGGACGTTCACTCCGACTCGCGAGTCTCTCCGATCACGAGGCTCGTATCACGAGTGAGTTCTCGGTGCTGACCGATGACGAGTTGGAAACACTCGTCCTCCTGCTTCGCAAGGTAGATAGACACCTCCGCTAGCCCGCTAGCCCGTTTTCCTCAACCTGCTTACTTCTGCCTGCCATAAGCTTGCCCCTCGCCCGAAAGGAACCTCACATGGCACTCGCCAACGGTCTTGAACTTACCGGTCTCCACCACGTCAGCGCCGTCACCTCCAACATCGAGGGCAATCGCGATTTCTACACCCGCGCCCTCGGCATGCGAATCGTCAAGAAGTCCGTCAACCAGGACGCCACCGACGTCTATCACCTGTTCTATGCGGATGGCCTCGGAACGCCGGGCACAGACGTGACGTTCTTCGACTTTGCCAACACCGCTCCAAATCACGCTGGCAGCGGCGAGATCCAGGAGATCGCCCTGCGCGTCACTGGCGCAAATTCGCTGGCTTACTGGCAACAGCGCTTCGATACACTGGGCATCAGTCATGAGCCATTGACGACCCGCGCCGGTAGGCAGGCACTGCCGTTCACCGATCCGGGGGGTCAACGCCTGGCACTGATCGAAGACGGCGGTGATGATGCGCAGATCGCCGGTGGCCAGCCGTGGGAACTCGCGACTGTTCCTGTCGAACATGGCATCAAGGGACTCGGCGCGATCTCGATCTCGACCGCCCGTCCCGAAGCGACGCTCCGCGTGCTCACCGAGACCATGGGCTTCCGCGTCATCGAAGACACGCCCGACGGCGCTGTTCCGGGCAACCGGACCGTCATCCTCGAAACGGGCAAGGGCGGACCCGGAGGTCTCTTCATCGTCCACGTCACGCCCTCGGCAGCGCGCGCGCATCTCGGCCATGGCGGGGTCCATCACGTTGCCTTCCGGGTCAGCACCTTCGAGGACCACGATGCCTGGCAGCGCTATCTGGAAGAAGCCGGGTTTGAGGTCACCCCGGTGATCGACCGCTTCTACTTCAGGGCCATGTATTTCCGCGAGCCAGGTGGCGTGCTCTACGAGATATCGTCCGACGAGCCCGGCTTCGCCACCGACGAACCTCTCGCATCACTCGGCGAGAAACTTGCCTTGCCACCGTTCTTCGAGGACCAGCGGGACCAGATCGAATCCCGCATTCGTCCGCTTGATACCGGCAAGCATGTGACCACCACCGAATACGGTCAGCCCGTTGCCGAAGCGAGCGCCGTCTGATGGTCCACAAAAACAGGAACCTCGCTGGCCTTCCGCATGTTCACGCCCCGGTTCTTCGGACTGGTGCCCCGCTCGACACTGCCGGCCTCGTGGTCGTTCTGCTGCATGGTCGCGGCGCGTCTGCCGGGAACATCCTTGAACTCTCCAGCGACATCTCCCCGGAGGGCCCAGATGGCAACCGCATCGCCTGGCTCGCCCCGCAGGCCGACGATTCGCAGTGGTATCCCTATCCATTTCGCCAACCGCTGGCGCAAAACGAGCCGTGGCTGTCGGGCGCGCTCGCCGTCATCGACCGCCTGGTGGACGATGTCCGCGCGGGCAATCCCGAGCTCCCGGTAGTCGTTGCCGGGTTCTCCCAGGGTGCCTGCCTCTCGCTCGAATACGGTGCCCGTGGCTCGCGACCGATCTCCGGAGTTGCGGCGTTCAGCGGCGGCCTGATCGGGTCATCGTTCACCGATCGACAACCAGTCTCCGACCTCGAGGGACGATGGGTCTTCATTGGCTGCGGCGATCAGGATCACCACATCCCAATCGACGTCGCTGAGATGTCGGCGACGCTCCTCGCAGCCGCCGGTGCTGACATCGACATGCGTCGTTACCCGGGCATGCCGCACACGATCGTCGGTGATGAACTCGAGGCTGTTCGCGCCCTTATCGCCTCAACCTTGGCCGCAAACGACTGATTTTTCCCTCACATCGCTCATCAAGGGGCGACAAGGACGGCTTCCCCCAGGATCCTCAGAGCGCACCTTGCGCACCTTCGAACATGCAGGCACGTTTCGAGAACATTGCGACTGATTTATACCGGTCACACCTGCTCTACAGCCTCGAGTGCGAGTCTTCCCCTGCCGATGTCTCCCCGCTCCTGCAGTTGGAGGGGACGATTTGGATGCACTCGTCGGTCGCCATCGCCCGCACGAACGCGCATCCAATGTCGTCAGTTGTCCGCCCAAGGCAGCTTTCGCCTGGTCCAGTGGCCCTCTGATTTCTCTCTGCCACTCGGCTTCGATCTGCACGGGCGGACCCACCATCCAGCCCTATCTCCATGCGACCTGTCCAAATATGAAAAAGAGCGCCCCGGAATGGCGCTCTTTTTCGTTCGCGTGGTTTTCACCGGTAGGTTATGGCAAATCGGTGGCGTATGGCTCGATCGCGGCGAGTTCGTCCTCGGTCAGTGCCGGAAAGCCGAGCGCGGCAACGTTCTGCTCCAGCTGTGCCGTGCTCGACGCCCCGATCAGCGCCGATGTGATCTCCGGCTGTCGCAAGATCCACGTCAGGGCCAACTGCGCGAGCGTCTGTCCGCGACCCTGTGCGATCTCGTTCAACGTCTTTGCCCGTTCCAGATACTCGCCCGAGATCTTGTCGCTCTTCAACGACCCGTTGATGGCCGCCCGCGAATCCGCGGGAACCTCACCCTTCAGGTAACGATCTGTCAACAAACCCTGAGCCAGCGGCACGAACACGATGCCCCCGATTCCGCGCTCGCGGAGGACATCGATCAGCCCATTCTCGATGTTCCGGTTGAACATGTTGTAGCTCGGCTGATGAATCAGCAAGTGGATATGATGGGCTGCCAGCGCCTCGGCCATCGCCGCCGTCTGCTCCGGGCTGTAGCTCGAGACCCCTACATAGAGCGCCTTGCCGCTGTTTACCGCGGAAGCGAGCGCGCCCGCGGTCTCCTCGATCGGCGTCTCGGTGTCCGGCCGATGGTGGTAGAAGATGTCGACGTACTCCACCCCCATGCGGGAAAGACTCTGGTCGAGCGACGCGAGGAGATATTTGCGAGACCCATGGTCACCATAGGGACCCGCCCACATGTCGAAACCGGCCTTGGTGGAGATGATCAGTTCGTCTCGAAACGGTCGAAAGTCTTGCGCGAAAATCTTGCCGAAGTTGGCCTCCGCCGACCCATACGGCGGACCGTAGTTGTTCGCGAGATCGAGATGGGTCACGCCAAGATCGAATGCCCGTCGCAAGATCGTGCGTTGTATCTCGGTCGAGCGGGCATCGCCGAAGTTCTGCCACAGGCCAAGGGAGATCTCGGGAAGCATGAGGCCACTGCGGCCCGTCCGCCGGTATGTCATCGTGTCGTAGCGTTTGGTATCGGGTGCGTAGGTCATGGGTCATTCCTGATTTGAAATGGGACATCAGCGACATTCACTCGCGTGAGCGTAGCACGCTCCATCATTCCGTCCAAGAGGCCGCCAAGCGTCGGAAGCCTCGGCTCCTGTGGAAACCCAGCACGACGGCCATCGCACCTCATAGATGCTGGACCGTCATTTCACCACCCTGCAACCGAGCCGAAGCTGTCGCCTGACGACCATTGCTCCCGATCGTCAGCGGCGGAAATCCCGCTGCGGCAGAGCGATGCTCGGTGAGACCGTCGGGCGGGCTGGTCGATCGCCCTTCGTGTGGAGCATCCGCGTCCGCTGATGCTCGGTGCTGCAGGCCACGACAAGGTTTCCTGGCATCGGGATTCCAATCCGGATGCCAGGTATCTGGCACTCTGGCCCTCTGGCCCATCCCGTTCGCATCGGCGTGGCACGTTCGTGCGTAGCGGTATCACAATCGACCCCGTGCCTTTCCCAAGGCGTACCTGGCACCATCGTCTCTTCGCTCAGGATGCGATACCCTCTTAGGTGAAGGCACATGTTCTGCATCTCCTTCTACGGAACATGCAACGCGTTTGGACGCACACGGAACAGGAACTTGCACATGAGCGAACGAGACGGGGACCGCGAACACGATATCGATACCGAGATGCCGCTGCCGGATGGCAACGGTCTTGGCGGAACCTTACCGATCTACGAGGGTGACCAGCTCGAGGACCATGCACCCGACACGTCCGATGAGGTGCTGGAAGACGAGCAGGATTTCCAGTCCCCCGAAAACGATGACGGGTTGATGGACGGCAGGTCTCCCGAATTCCAGCACCTGACCAAACCAACGCACAACGATCCCAGGTAGGAAGCTGTCGGGCGTCACATCCAGCGGTGTCTGGATGTGACGCTTGCATCGAACCCCAGACACGACCCGGCCCCTGTCATCGCCCCAGGTCGACGGTAGTGATCGAATCCGGCTTGACCGCCTCCTGGCCCTGAGCGATCGCACGATCTCTTCTGCGGTCCGCAGGTGGTCCCAGAATCCAGTGCAGGAACATTTGGGCGCCCTGATAGCTGCCGGTGAAATCCCTGTTCCACACCCACACCCAAACCTGCCCGGTCGTGACTGCTGGTTTCGATCCGATCATCGGCTGCGCGAGCAATTCTTCGACAATCGGATAGACGCCGCGAATTTTCGTCGCAGATGATGGCACCCGGACACTTCAACGCCTGCTCGACACTCGGCGTCTCCCAGAACGCTCCTGCCTCAGACGATTTGGTGTGTGTCGGTCCCAGCAACCTGAGGCAGTTGAGGCTTGCCGCCCCGTCCGGACCACTGGCATGGATAGCATAGCCATCGTCATTCATGAAGAACGATCTCAACTCGGATTTCTCGGTGGCAACCGCACGACATCCCTCCTTCTTCGCCTCCGGTACTCGCTTCGCGACGACGATCTCCAGGGCGTCCAGGTCAGCTCCGAACGATCTCGCCAGATCGAGATTCCGTCCGGGTTCAGGTCGATCTCGCCCCTTGCGGCATGATCCCCATCCAGGTGCGACGATGTCGTTCAGTCGACGACCGCTACGCACCTGATTCCGTCATCCCATGCGATCGCCAGGCGGGCCGCAATTCGCTCCGGACGTGTCGACAACGCGACTCGGGTCCCTGGCACGTCGGTGTATGACCGTGCTCCAGAGGACGGAGACCTGGCCAGTGCTGCCGGTGTAGCCGGTGTAGCCGAGGGCTGTGCTTCGGGGAAACCTTTCCACGCTACTGTCCGGCTGAATGCCATCCCCGGCAGGCACCGCCTGCTCCGGCGACCATCTGCCGCCGGAGCAGGATCAGAGCCAAGGGAGAACAGAACTCGACATCGACGGCACGTGTTTCACTCGGTATCTTCCATGCATGGCATGACATGGCGATCGTTCCGGATTCGGACCAGACGTCATTTCCAGCCACCTTTGATCCATACCGTAGTAACCGGGTGTTGGGCGATGCATCGCCTGCCGGTTGCCGGCATGCGCGCTCGATTGAGATACTGTCAACGATATTGTCAACGATGTTCCCGCTGATGCGGCCATCCTCGTTGACCTCGACGCCCTTGGCTATGTCGCGTTTCGGCAAGAAGGATCTTCCCATGACGTTGCTCGCCCGTCTCGAACCTCCCACTGCGGACCCCATTTTTGCGCTCAATTCCCAGCTCAAGACCGACACGCGAGATCGGAAGCTCGATCTGATCGTCGGCGTCTACCGCAACGAGCATGGTGTGACGCCGGTCTTCCGCGCGGTCCACACCGCGGAGGAACGTCTCACCGAGGAATCGGAATCGAAGTCCTACCGGGGGCTTTCCGGGAACGTGCCGTTCAACGATCGCATCCGCAATCTCGTCTTCGACGACGCGGCGATTCTTTCTCGCATCACCACCATCCAGTCGGTCGGTGGTACGGGCGCCCTCCGACTGCTCGCTGATTTCATCAAATTCGCGAACCAAGATGCCACGATCTGGATCAGCGATCCTGGTTGGGGAAACCATGAACCGCTTTTCAAGGCCGCCGGACTCGCCATTCGCAAATATCGCTATCTCAACGACGAAGGCACCGCCGACGGCGAAGCGATCCTCGCTCAGCTCTCAGAGGCAAAGCCCGGTGATGCCGTCCTCATCCACGGCTGCTGCCACAATCCTTCCGGTGCCGATCTCTCACGCGATCTTTGGTCGGCAATTGCCGATCTCGCCAACGAACGCGGACTCCTGCCACTCGTCGACCTCGCCTATCAGGGGTTGGGCGATGGTCTCGACGCCGATGTCACCGGGCTCCGCCTCTTCGCCGGGCGCGTCCCCGAGGTGCTTGTCTCGGTCAGCTGTTCCAAGAACTTCGGACTCTACAACGAGCGCACCGGTGCCGCGATCGTGATCGGCGCAAGCGCCGATGCCGGCGATGTCGTCACCGGCATCCTCCAGAGCCTCGCGCGCACCAATTACTCCATGCCCCCCGATCACGGCGCCGCCATCGTCTCGACGATTCTCGCCGATGACCGGTTGCGTGCCGAGTGGAGCACTGAGCTTGCCTCCATGCGCGAGCGCATCCTCGGCATCCGCGTTGCGCTCGCCGAAACATTCCTCGCGCGCACGTCGAATCCTGCGCTTCAGGCGATCCGTCACCACAAGGGGATGTTCTCGTTGCTGCCGCTCAGTGCGGCGCAGATGGTGCGCCTCCGAACCGACCATGCGGTCTACGGCACGAATGGTGGTCGCATCAACGTCGCGGGGCTCTCGATCGATGATGTTCCGTATCTGGCAGACAGCGTACTCACCGTTCTCGACGCGTAATCCGACCACACGACAATGACGAGGTGGAAAACACCCGCCTCGTCATGCCGTCCGGAAGCCTCCGGTTAGCGGTTCATCTCAGGGGTGACCGGTCCCCAGAATCGTCAGTTGCAATCGTGACGGCTCCGTTGCCACGACACTGTGCGGCACATCGGCCGCAATGTGCAGGAGTCCACCCACACGCATGTCGATCGTCTGGCCAGCGGCGGTCACCGTCACCTGACCGTCCAGCACCTGCAGCAGAACGGCCACCGGCGCGTGATGTTCTCGCAGCTCCGTCCCGGTGTCGAAGGCGAAGACGATCACGCTCGTCTCCCGGATCTTGAGGACTGAAGACGGCTTGACCCGACCGGCCACCACCGGTGCAGCCGTCAGAATATCCTCGACAAACGTCAGTGCCCCGTCCTGAGCGTGCTCGATCATGAATAGTCCTCTCCGCGAAACGATACGATGGTGCAGATTCGCCCTCAGTATACCGGGGGCGAGTCGGCGCGGCGCCGATCGGATGCCTTCTTGGGCAGCGCAGATTCACGATCGATCGCGCGAATCGGGCTACTCGCGGAGGCGATGGCGACGATCGTGCACTGGTATCCTGAACCGTGCAACTTGTCCCGCCATCTGCAATTCCCACAGTCCCAAGGAGGATGAACGTGATATCAACCCAGCCATTCGGTCGCACCGGTCACGACAGTACCAAAATCATCTTCGGAGCCGCCGCCCTGAGTGCCGTCACCCAGCAAGAAGCCGACCGCACGATGGAACTGATTGTCGAGCACGATATCAATCACATCGATGTCGCCGCCAGCTATGGAGAGGCTGAGTTGCGCCTTGGACCATGGATGGAAACCCACCGCGGCAAGTTCTTCCTCGCGACCAAAACCGGCGAGCGAACGTTCCAGGCCGCCTACGACCAGATCCGGCGTTCGCTGGAGCGCCTGCGGGTCGATCAGATCAATCTCATCCAGCTTCACAACCTCGTCGACGAGGCCGAATGGGAAACCGCTTTCGCCGAAGGTGGGGCGCTCGAAGCGGTGATTCGTGCTCGCGAGGAGGGGCTCACCCGCTTCATCGGAGTTACGGGTCACGGCACAACGGTCGCCGCCATGCACGCGCGTTCGCTGGAGAAGTTCGATTTCGACTCCGTCCTCCTCCCATACAACTTCCCGATGATGCAGAACCCGCAGTACGCCGCCGACTTCGAGACGCTTGTTGGTATCTGCCAGGAGCGCAACGTCGCGGTCCAGACGATCAAGGCGATCACTCAGGCACCGTGGGGCGATCGTCCCCAGACGACCTCCACCTGGTACGAGCCACTCCAGGATCAGGAGGCGATCGACCTCACCGCCCACTGGGTGCTGGGTCGGGATGACGTCTTCCTGAATACGGTTGGAGACATCCATATCCTTCCCAAGGTCCTCGATGCGACCGAGCGCCTGGGGGCGCGACCGACCGACGATCAGATGCGCGATCTGGTCGATCAGTGGCACGTTGAACCGCTGTTCGTCTGATCCCGATCCTCTAGCTGGCTAGTCCGAGACCGTCTTCCACGCATAGAACGAGAGGGCCGCGAGTGCGCGCATCCCTCTCGTTCTATGTCATGTCGCTCGCAATCACCGGGGCGTGTTCGCACAGGGTCGTTCATCGAGAAATACCGCTTTCGGTCCCGCCGGAGAGAGCGATTTTGCAGAGGCTTCCGGTGCCACCGTCCCGAAGGGATATTGGCCGGTCGGCCGCGCCGCGAAGGTCAACTCCGCGGAATCGGTTGATATTTCAGACAGGTCGACGTGATCGGCGCCCGCGATGGCGGTTTGCATCCCATCAGACCTACTTAGAGCGCCGTTCAAAACCGGGTTATTTTGTGGGAGACGTTGGTCATGAACACGCCACGCCTTCCCGACGACGTGTGGGCGATCGTCGAACCAGTGCTTCCCGCGGCACGCCCCAAGCCCCAAGGCGGTCGACCCCGCGTCCCGGACCGGGCCGCGCTCACCGGCATCATCTTCGTGCGCACGACCGGCATCCCGTGGGAGTCGCTGCCCCAGGAGAGGGGGTGCGGCTCCGGCGTGACCTGCTGGCGGCGTCTCCGCGATCTGGCAGGACGCCGGCGTCTGGGACCGCCTCCCGCAGCCCCTGCTCGACCGGCGCGGAGAGGCGGGCCGCATCGATGGGGACCGTGCCAGTCTGGACAGCACCCGTGTCCCGGCAAACAGGGGGGGCGCCGCGGTTGGTCCCAATCCCACCGCTCGCGGCACCCCGGGCACGAACCATCATGTGATCAGCGGCTGAGCGTTTCCTCTCCTCCTGTCCTCGCGGCGCGATCTACAAGTCCAACTCCGGCAAACGGAGCATCGTGCAGGCCATCACATCGGACGACCAGAGTCGCTTTTCCTTGCTGACCACCTGTCCGGTCTTCTTCCAGGAACGGATCTGGGGAGCTGATGTCAGAATCCACGTGGTCCGGGACCGCTGTCATGGGGTGATCATCCGCTCTCCGGCGGTCGATTATCGCTACGACAAGTCCGGCAAGGCGACCGAGCATCCCTTTGCTATCCCACCTGAACTCGCCGCCCGCTGCATCGACGTGACCGCCGCGTTCGGGCTCGAGTTCTCCGGCATCGACCTGATCCGTTCCGAGGATGAGGGCGGCTTCTACTGCTTGGAAGTGAACCCCATGCCTGGATACCACGGGTACGATCTCACCTTGAACCACGAGATTTCCGGCAGTCTCGGCGCACTCCTGAATGAAGGATGACTGTGTCGGAATCCGAGGTCTTTCACAGTTCGGCGATGCAGGCTACCAATTCATGCCATAAGTGCCTGGGAGCGCCAGCGAGGAAGAGGTGATGTGGTTGCCCTGCAGTCTCGCTCTTACATGTCTGCCAGAATATCGCTGTTGCTCCCTCCTGGCGGAGCTTATTCGTCCCTGAGCGATGCCTCGCCTGATTGCGCACTCCGATTCAGTCGATCCCACAGGAATTCGTAGGCCGACGCATGCAGGTGCGCGGATTGCTTGTTGTCCGCCGCCGCCCCGTGACCACCCTCCCGGTTCTCGTAGAACCACACGCCGGGGATCCCCAGCGCCTGCATTCTCGCCGCCATCTTGCGTGCCTGCACGGGTCCGACCCGGTCATCGCTCGTCGCGGTGTAGAACAACACCGGGGGATAGGTATTGCCCTCGCTCAGATTGTGATACGGCGAGAACGTCTCGATGAACGCCCACTGCGCCGGATCTTCCGGGTCTCCATATTCCGCCATCCATGACGCCCCGGCCGACAGCTTGGTGTAGCGTTTCATGTCGAGCAACGGCACCTCGCAGACGATCGCGCCGAACAGGTGAGGATAATGCGTCAGCATGTTGCCCACCAGCAGCCCGCCGTTGCTGCCACCTTCGCATCCGAGATGCGCTGGAGACGTGACACCTCTGGCGATCAGATCCTCGGCCACCGCCGAGAAATCCTCGTAGGCGCGCGGCCGGTTCTTCTGAAGTGCGGCATAGTGCCATCCGGGACCGTACTCGCCTCCACCCCGGATGTTGGCGACCACATACACGCCGCCCCGCTCCAGCCACGACCGGCCCACCGATCCGCTGTAGGACGGGGTGAGGGCGATCTCGAATCCGCCATACCCATAGAGCAGCGTCGGGTTCGATCCATCGAGCGTCAGGTCACGACCCGATACCTGAAAATACGGAACGCGTGTGCCGTCCTTCGATGCCACGAAATGCTGTTCGACTGCGTACAGAGATTCGTCGAAGAACGATGGGGAGGACTTCAGCAACGCCGGGTCGGCATGTCCGATCGTCCCCAATCGAAGCGACGATGGCGTCAGGTACCCCGTATCGACCAGCCAGTAATCGTCGTTCTCGTCGGCGTCGACTCCCGCTGCGCTCACCGTGTGGAGGGCAGGAGCGCCAGCCAATGCCTGGTGCGTCCACTCGCCGCCGATAGGCGTCACCACCTCGATTCGCGATGAGACATCGTGCAGCATCGTCAGCAACAGGTGATGCCGGGTCCAGCTCCAGTTCTCCAGCGATGTCCGCTCGTCCGGCGTGAACAGGGCTTCGAGGTCCCGCTCGCCGGCCAGATACGCATCGAGCCGGGTCACGAGGAGCGCGCCCGCCGGGAAGGTCGCACCGCCCATCTCCCAATAGGTCCGTGGACGGATCAACACCCACTCGCGATGGAGATCGACGCTCGCATCGTCCGGGACGTCGATATGCACGAGGTCGTCGCCCTGCAGGACGTACGCGCGGCTGTGATGGAAATCGATCACGTCGACCACCACATCGCGCTCGAATCCGACCGTGTGATCGTGATCGGCGCCAACTGTCATGTGATCCACCGGCACCTCGAACACCAGCTCGGCATCGGCCAGCACCTGTCCGCGCGACCACCGTTTGACCTGTCGCGGGTAGCTTGAAGTCGTCATCGAACCGGGCCCGAAATCGGTGGCCACGAACACCGTGTCGAGATCGATCCACGACACCGACGTTTTCGCGGCTGGCAGCACGAACCCGTCACCTACGAACTGCTTCGAGACGAGGTCGAACTCGCGGATCGTGACCGCATCTCCGCCGTCTGGCGACAGGCTGATCAGTGCCCGGGTGTAGTCCGGAAAGAGCGACTGCGCACCCGAGAAGACCCACTCGGCGTCTTCATCGCGGCAGAGCTGGTCGACATCCAGCAAAATTTCCCAGTCAGGAGCATCGGTCTTGTAGCTTTCGGGTGTGGTACGCCGCCAGAGGCCGCGCGGGTGCTCCGCGTCTTTCCAGAAATTGTACAGATACCCTCCACGACTCGAGACCATCGGGATCCTATCGGTCGAATCGAGCACCTCGAGGATCCGGGCTTCCGTCCGAGTGAAATCGGGTGTGTCGAGCATCTTCGACGTGCGCTCGTTCTGCGCCGCGATCCATGCCAGCGGCTTCTCACCGTGGATATCTTCGAGCCATTCGTTCTCGTCGGCGTCGATATCGACACCCCGGCCGGATTCCGTATTCTGAGTCGTCATGCCTTCACTCCATCCACCAGTTCGACATTCCATGCGTTCACGTGCAGGGCTGAGCAGCAAGTGCCCGCGTGCGACGAGGTGATCTGTTCTCAGTTATAGGCGCATCCTGCTCGAATTGCACAGAAAGCGAAGGTCCCCATCATCCAATCAGGGACAGCTAACGCTCGTGCGCTCGGGAAGCTTATAGGTGCAACCTGTACCCTCATGGCGTCGTTTGGGCCAGGCGGTACTGTCCCGTTGGTCGAGTGATCGAGTCCATGCCTGCCGCCTCGGAATCGGAAACTGGATTCCCCAGCATCCCTGCTTGACCAAACCCTCCCCAACCGGCACTATGAAACAGAACATTTGTTCTATTGCCAACTTGTCGGAGGCATCCTCGATGAACGATCGCACCTCCCCTGAATACCTGAAGCAGCTGGCCGACATGCAAGCTCGTATCCGCGATCTCGGTGCATCCGCCCTTCGTCCGGATCCTTCGCCGACTGCATCGCCACAACACCGTCATGGCGATCTCGGACCTCGACTCGAACTCAAGGCGCCACTCCCACTTCCGCCACCGTTCCCGCTCCACATCCTTCCCCCGCCCGTCGCCGCGTATGTCCAGCGGTCGGCTCTCGCCACTCGCTCGCCAGCCGAGATGATCGCCGCCCCGTTGCTCGCGTTCATCGGAGCGGTTATCGGTCGCCAGCTTCGCATCTCCGTCAGCGACGGGTGGGAAGAACGCCCTGTCCTCTGGGTCGCGACAATCGCCCCCACTGGTTGCGGCAAGACACCCGCACTCGATGCCGCCCGTCGGCCACTCGATATCCTCCAGGAACGTGCCTTCGCTCGCTGGCACTCGGCAACCGAATCCGCACCCCTCGATCGTCTCTATACCACCGATATCACGACCGAAGCACTCGCCCTCGATCTCAAGCATTCCGTTGGGCTTGCCATCGTCCGCGACGAACTTGTCTCGATCGTTCGTTCCATGGATCAGTACCGCTCTCGCGGTGGCGACGATCGCCAGAAATACCTCTCGCTCTGGTCGCACCAACCGCTTGTCCCCTCTCGCAAGACCCAACGCCCGATCCTCGTTCCACATCCCGTGGTCTGCATCGCCGGAGGACTTCAACCGCTGGTCGTCTCCGCGCTCCAGAGTCGCGATGAGGATGGGTTCATCGAACGATTCCTGCCGATCGTTCCCGACGTCACCCCTGCCTATTGGAAGGACGACGTTGAAACCGGGGAGACGCCACGACCCGACTCCCTCGATCCCCTCGTCGATCGGCTGGCACTGCTGAGATCCATTCCCGCCGTCCCGTCCGCACATGGACTCTTGATCGGAGGTCAGGTCGCGAGATTCCCCTGCTGGCGAAAGTGGTTCAACGAAAACGTGGACCACCAGGCCGACGCCCCCCAAAATCTCCACGGCTTCTACCAGAAGTTGCCCGCCCACGTTGCCCGTTTCGCACTCGTCCTCCATGCGCTCTGGGAACCGGAGAATCCGGGAAGGCCGTTGACCGAGAATCGCGTGGAGGACGCGATTTGCCTGGCCGAATTCTTTCGCCTGCATATTCATCGTTTGCTCCCATTGCTCCAGGCCAGCCTCGGCGGCAGCCCGGGCAGTGGGAGCGGGAACACGCGCCGGGCGGAAACCCTTCCCCAGCGCATTCTCCGTCAGCTTCGACACTCCACCGATACCGACGGCTGGATCAACCGCAGCGAGCTCCATAATCGGCTCGGGAACGGACTCGATCGCGCGGCGCTGGAGATCGCCCTCATCGAGCTGATGAAGGCGGGGCGAGTCGAAGGCAGACAGATCGTCTCAAGCGGTCCCGGCCGTCCCGGTCAGCGGTTCCGGTTGGCTCGCGGATAAAGCGATTCCAGATCCCGGTATCGTCCCCACCCTACGCGCATCGCGCATCCATCGATTGTCGAGGCAGAGAACGATACGGCACTCCGGAGTGCCGGAGTGCCGGAGCGCCGCCAGTCATCATCTGAATTAAATAAATAGATATATAAATGACGTAAGAGCAGACACGATCGACAGCACCGTTGTGATCGTGCCGGTCGGGCCGGTCGTGATGCGGAAGTCAAAAAGCTGTGCTCGTTCGTCGGGGTGCCACCGCGCTGCGGAGTGGTCCTCCATGTCTCGCCCTGGTAGCGACATCGGGTAGCGACATCAGGTAGCGACATCGGGCAGCGACATCGGGCAGCGTCGACTGCGAATCATCCTGCCCGCCACACGCTGATCGCCATGTCGTGCGTGCGTCATGTCAGCAGCGCACCGGAGCGTGTCGAGACATCTCTCCCGCGTCGGCTGCGGATCATCCTGCCCTGCTCGGCACGTGCGCCGTGACACACCACTCGAGCCGTGAAAATTACACGCCCGCCCGCTCATTGAGGTCAAGCATCCGCAGCAACCCCTGCATGTACCCGACCGCGTGCGCCCGCCCCCGGTGATTCCAGGCAGTGTCGTCATCCATGTGCGGAACGTGGTCGTCCAGCAGGAATCCGGTGAACCCGCTCCGCTTCAACAGCAACATGATCTCCGCCGGATCGTAGTTGCCCTCACCGATGAAGCACTCCTGGAAGACCGGCACACTTCCCTGCACATCGCGAAAATGCACGTACAGAATCCTTCCGGTCGGCCCGAAGTGTTCGATCATCTCGACCACGTTCGCCTTGCCGCCAGGCATCTCGGAGCAGCATCCGAGGCACAGGTCGAGTCCCCACGCTTCCGCCGCCCCGGTATCGATCGCGATCTGCTCGGCTCGTTTGAACCCGGCAGGCTCCGCGAAGATCCGCGCAACCCCGCCCAGCACCGGCACCGGAGGATCGTCCGGATGGAGGGCGAGTTTCACACCCGCCTCCTTCGCCACCGGAAGCACCTCGTGCATGAAGTGCTCGTAGTTCTTCCACATCGTCTCGGCGTCGATGAACTCCTCCGGATTTTGCGTGTGAACCAGGCCACCGACCCAATCCGGTCGATCCGGCATGAATTCGCTGCCTCCCGTCGGTGACGCCGTTACCGCCGCCAGATCGAATTCGCGCACCATCACGCCACCACGGCCGGGCGCCCGGCGATTGGTCGTCCACACCGAGTTCGGCATGAAGTTGTACCCGAGAATCGGAATTCCGGCCTCGCCAAACGCGCGGATCGTGTACTTGTAGTTCTCGATCTGCTCGTCCGCACCATCTCGTCCGACCATCGCCAGATGAAAGAACGAGAGTGGAACGTTCTCGATCGCTTCGAGCGTCAGGTCGTATTCCGCCGCCTGTGCCACCAGCGCTTTCAGATCGGACGTTTCCCACCGCACATCTCCCGGCAGATAGGGAGAGTTCATCTGCACCCCGCCAACGCCGAGTTGCGCCGCAAACCGCAATTTCTCGTCGGCCATCTCGCTGAACTGACCGATCGCCACCCGCATTTCCGCTTCGCTCATCGTTGCCTCCTCAAAAGACTTCAGCACGGTTGCTCGCAGTCGAACCCTCGGCTCGCATGACCAGATGTTCGTGATGCCGGCATGCCAGCATGGTAGACGCAAAGCGCCATGAATGGAGTGATCCTCGATCGCCAATCTCACCGTCCCCGAATTGGCGGAAAAGTATTGACACGTATCGTCTGGGTGCTACAGTGCCAACAGAACGCACAACTTGTTCTTGGACGGAAGCCCGGTCCCCGTGAGGCTAACCGCCGCGCTTGTTCGAGCACGGTCGCGTTGCCTTGGCGTCGGGTCCCATCTTCCACCGTCGTGTTCTTCGAGGGAGGTTTCCATGTCTGCGTCCGAATCCGAGTCCGATTCCTCATCGCGTTTGTTGAAATCACATGTGTCACGGCGACAGGTCATCGCCGGTATTGCCGGAGGCGTTGCCGCGACCAGCCTGCTTCCCGGCATCCTGCAGGCGCGCAATGCACCTGCCCTGATCCAGGGCGGCACCAGGCTGACCTATTGGGGCGGGCTGATCTTCTCCGATGCCGCCAACAGCATGCTGACCGACACGATCGACGCGTGGGGAAAGACGAACAACGTCGAGACCGATGTCGTGATGATCAACCAGAACGAGACCAATCAGAAGGTCAGCGCGGCGGTCGAATCGGGCACGATGCCGGACGCTCTCGATATGGGCCTCGATCTCCTCCTGCTGCTGAGTTCCACCGGTCAGCTCTCCGCCCTCGACGATCTGTACGCGAAGATCGGCACCGCTCAGGGTGGCTGGCACGAATCGATCGATACCTCGCTCGCTCCCGAGAAGTTCGGAGGCAGCCGCAACGGCGTTCCGTTCGGTGCCAGCGGCAACCTGCTCTTCGGCCGCAAGGATGTTCTCGACGCGGCCGGGATCACGACCATGCCAAAGACCTGGAAGGAGCTGAGCGAATCCGCTGCCAAGGCCCAACAACCAGGCGTCTACGGCATGGGCTTCGCGCTCTCGAATGTCGGCGACGGGAACCTGCAGGTCTCGGTCCTCCAGTCCTATGGTGGCCGCATCGCCGACGATGCCGGCAAGAAATGCACGATCTCCTCCGATGCGACCAAGGAGTACATGGCTTGGGTCAAGGCCGCCTGGGACGCCAAGCTCTTCCCGCCAGGTGCCACCACCTGGGACGGCGCCGGTGACAACACCTCCTTCCTCTCGGGCCAGGCGATCTTCATTGCCAATCCGGGGAGCGTGGCGATCAAGGCCCAGGAGGACGATCCCGACCTGTTCGACTCGACCGCCTACTCGGCGCTCCCGGCAGGTCCCGTCATGCAGGTATCCTCGGTTGGGCCGAACGTGCGCTCGATTCCGAAATCGACAAAGGACCCCGCCACGGCCCAGGCGTTGATCGAGTACCTGTCCCAGCCGGAGTTCCTCAAGGAGTACTACAAGGTTGCCATCTACGGTCCAGTGCTGAAGGGTCAGGATTCGTTCGAGGCATTCGGTGATTCCGTCCACAGCGGCCTCAAGGATCTCGTCCTGAATGGCACGGCGCCGGGCGCACCGGACGTCAACAACACCGCCTATGCGGACTTCAACTCGAACTTTCTCGTGCCCAAGATGATCCAGCGGGTTGTCGTCGATGGCCTCTCGATCGATGACGCGCTCGCCGAAGCCCAGAAACAGGGCGACGCGATCTACGCCAAGTACGCCTGACCTGCCTCGTCGGTGCGGCCCGGATACCTCCAGTCGAGGTATCCGGTCGCCACGTCGTCATTCATCGGTCTGGTCGACCCGCGGAGTTCATGATGTCTATCTTGGCGCCCCCGAAGGCAACGAGAGCCTCGGGTTCCTCACGCCTCTCGCTCGCCAACCGTCAGGCACTGACCGGATACCTGCTCGTCCTGCCAGCGTTGTTCCTGCTGATCGGTCTCGTGGCGTATCCCTTCTTCTTCGCGATCGGGATCTCCTTCACGGATCGCATCGTCGGACGGCCAGGTGCATGGGTCGGGCTCGAGAACTTTCGCTATCTCTTCAATCAGCCGAGCTTCACGAAAACCATCAGCAACACCATCATCATGGTGGTCGTCTCCGGCAGCGCCAAGCTCGTCATAGGCCTCAGCCTGGCGATGCTGCTCAATCAGGCAGTACCAGGTCGCGGCCTGATGCGGGCAGTCGTCATGCTCCCGTGGGCCATGCCCGGATTCATCGCCTTCCTGGTCTGGAAGCTGCTCTTCATCCCCCTCGGCGGCGGCATCAACCTGATCCTGACCGACACCGGCATCCATACCGGTATCGTTGACTGGCTCGGCCAGAAATCGACGGCGCTGCCGGCAGTCATCATTGCCACCGTCTGGCGTGGATTCCCGTTCTTTGCGATCTCGTTCCTCGCAGCCCTCCAGGGCGTGCCCGGCGATCTCTACGAAGCGGCAAAGTGCGATGGCGCTAGCGCCTGGCAACGCTTCTGGGACATCACGCTGCCTTCGATCCGGCCCGTCATCCTGATCGTGGTGCTGATGTCGTCGATCTGGACGGCCAACAGCTTCGAGAATATCTGGATCATGACGCAGGGCGGACCGTCGGATGCAACCATGGTCTTTCCCGTCCTCGCCTATTTCGGAATGCAGACACAGCGTCTCGGTGAGGCCGCCGCTGTCTCCGTGGCGATGATCCCGGCACTCCTCATCCTGGTCTTTCTGGTCACGTGGCTCGTCAAGGAGGACGAATGATGCAGGGCATCGAAACGCGTCCTGAAATCACCGGACTCGCCGCATCGCGTCGGGGACAGGCATTCCGAACACCAAGATTCCGAAAGCTCGGCACGCTGGTCGTGATCTATCTGCTCATGGCGGCCGTCGCGGCGGTCGTCATCTTCCCGATCTACTGGATGTTCTCGATCTCGTTGAAGCTTCCCAAGGAGATCTATCGGCTGCCGGCGTTGATCCCTCAGAGTCCAACCTGGGACAACTATCGCGATCTGATTGAGAAGAAGGGATATCTCACCAATATCCGAAACAGCCTGATCGTCGCTTCGAGCGTCACGGTCGTCTCACTCCTGATCTCGTCGTTTGCCGCATACAGTATCGTGCGCTTCCGCTATCGATTCCGCGGGTTCGTAGGCAGGCTGATCCTGCTCACCTACCTGACCCCCGGCTCGATGCTCTTCATCCCGCTCTCCATCATCGTCGCCAGGCTGCATCTCGGAAACTCGCTCTACGGTCTGGTGATCATTTACCTGACGTTCTCGATTCCGCTCAGCACCTGGCTGCTCTCCGGCTACTTTCGGACGGTTCCTCCCGATCTCGAAGAACAGGCAATGGTCGACGGCACGAGCCAACTTGGTGCCCTCTTCCGTATCCTCTTGCCGCTCTCGCTGCCGGGACTGGCGGCGGTCGGCATCTTCACCTTCACGGCTGCCTGGAACGAACTGCTCTTCGCGCTGATCTTCATTACCTCGGAAGACAAGCGCACCGTACCGCTCGGATTGCAGTACCTGATCACCGGCGACGTCCTGCTTTGGGGACCGATCATGGCCGGTGCCACGCTCGCCGCATTGCCGGTGATGATCCTCTACTTCCTCGCCCAGCGCTTCATGGTGCAGGGCGTCACAGCTGGCTCCGTCAAGGGATAGTGCTCTGTCACCCCTCATTCTCCGGTGCCCGGCAGGCGGAGAAGTCGACGGAATCATCGGGCCGATCGTCTTACTATCCATCGTTTCTGAAGCGCATTGGGACCTGTCGAGAAATCTCTCGGGCTTCGGCTGAGTAGATGCTGCCCGGCGTTACCGGCCACTCGGTCACACACCCCGGTGATGAGGAATTTCACCTCCCTCCATCACCTGGCCCGTGGCGTCGCTGTTCCCACTCCGCCTTTGAAATCGCGTACTCCACATCGTCCCCGTCGAAAAGTTCGGGCGACGTGATGCCGAACTGTTCCAACAGCTCTTCGGGCGACAGGCGGTACGTTCGCACCAGCGACATGCCCACCTTCTCCATGACGCGGCGAGAGGCGAGGTTATCCTGATACGTTGAGGCAACGACCCGCTGCACGCCAAGGTCTACAAACCCCTTCTGAATCAGTGCCCGCGATCCTTCCGTTCCATACCCCTGCCCCAAGTTTTCCTGCGCAGTCGATAGCCGAGTTCCGGTTCATCCAGTGGCGAGCCAGGTGGTGGCCGGAAGTGGAACCATCCAATGAATTCCCCCGCTGTCTTTTCAATCGCGGCCCAGAAACCATATCCCTCGAAGCGGCTGTAATAGCTCATGAAGGCGGGGAGGATGTCGTCCTCGATCTCCTCTCGGGGCGTGCCTTGACCCCCAGTGAGAAATCGCATCACTTCGGGATCACCATCGAGGCGGTAGAGGTTGTCGACATCGTCGGAGGTGAACCGACGAAGGATCAGCCGTTCGGTTTCGAGAAAGACGTCCAGCTTGATTCTCCTCGTCTATTCCACGAAGGAATTGCAAATGATGGGAGTCGGAATCCTCCTCACCGCGCGGACTGCGAATCTACGCCAGAAATGCGGCCGGTGCGTACAACGCGGAGCGAATTGCAGACCAGACATTCCGATACTGTTCCCACGGCGTGTCGCCCCGGATCGAAATCGTCATCGGCCCGACCCGCTCGACCCCAGCAGTGCGTCGCGCCCGTTCACATTGCGCCATCGTCAGGAAATCGATCTCGATCTCCGGTGGACCGCCGGGCTGGTAGAAGGCCACCGATCCGATTGACGAAAGGGCCCGCTTCGCCGATGCCGTAATCTCGGGGACCGTCGCGGACGGCGGGCGACAGATCGCCGAATTGCCTCCCGAAGCCGACTTCACGGCAACCGTCGTCAGTGCATCTCCAAGGAAGTCCATCGCCTCACCGCAGGTTGTGGCGTCGCCCGTCACCATGACCGTCGGAATACCGAGCGACGCGAGCACAAGTGCATTCAGCCCGGTCTCGCCGTGTGGTCGGCCATCGACGCGCAGCTCGTAAATGACCGCTCCCGCAATCGTATGCGGGTGGATCGCCTTCGGCGTTTTCGCCATGGAATGATATCCAACGAAGATCGCGGCGTCGAAAGAATCACTGTCCGCCCCTTCGAGCTGGCAATAGTCGCGGGCATCCCCGGTCCCGCTTACAAGGTGGGCCCGCGGGTGCAAGTGCTCGATCTGGAGATTGCGCATGGGACCGTGCCCATCGGCAACGAGCACATATCCTGCTCCTGCCTGGATCGCTCCTTCGATCGCGGCATTTGCATCTGCCATCATCAGTGCCCGCCCGCGACCGTATTCCAGTTGTCCCGGCATCATCATATCCGCGTGAACTACACCGGATATGCCTTCGATATCGACAGAAACATAGACGTTCATGGGGTTCCCTTCCATAGTGGTACGAGAATGCTACGAGTTGATGCCCCTGCACAGGCAGCGCTCGGGCAGCGCTCAGGCAGCATTCGCGCGATCATATGCGGGAACAGGGGTGTTGGGAACAGCCTTCATGGCGGGGCGCTCATCCCTCATAATGACACCAGCGATCCGGATCAATCACGATGGATGGAATCAGTTCATGAATCAGCAGATTAGCGCACCCACGCCAGGATTCATCTTCGATCTCGATGGCACCCTGATCGACAGCGTCTACCCTCACGTGCTCGCCTGGACAAAGGCGTTCGACCAGTTCGACATCCCCGTCGCCGGATGGCGCATTCATCGCCGGATCGGCATGAGCGGTGATCTCTTCGTGCGCGCCCTGCTCCGGGAGATCGGCAACCCGATCAACGACGACCTGACCGAACGCATCCAGCATGCTCATGGCGATCATTTCCAGCTGGTCAAGGATCAGGTACGGCCATTCCCGGGCGCGAAGGACCTGCTCGATGCCCTTACGGCCTTCAATGTTCCGTGGGCGATCGCGACGAGTGGCCACATCCGCAGTGCCAGCCATGGGCTCGAGATGCTCGGCATCCTCGATGGTCCGGCACCGATCGTCACGCGCGACATGGTGAGATTCGCCAAGCCGGATCCCGATCTCTTCCTGGCCGCCGCGATCGAACTCGATGTGCCAATCGCCACCGCGTTCGTGATCGGGGATTCGGTGTGGGACATGTTCGCTGCCGGACGCGTGCACGCGCTGCCGGTCGGCGTCCGCTGCGGGGGAAACAGCGAGACTGAACTCCGCCACGCCGGCGCCTATCGCGTCTTCGATGATCCAGCCGACATCCTCAACCATCTCGATGAGCTGGGCGTCCGCGAAGCATAGCGTCCGCATTCACTGGATTGAGAGATCATCCCAATGAGCTTCGTCCTGTTCTGGTCAGCTCGGGAACAAAGCAACGGGAGAGCGAGGATCCGCAAGATTGGCACGCTGGATTTTCCTTCGAATAACTCAAGGAACATGTGCAGAATGAAGCGACATTTTGGAAAGCGTGACGGATCAATCCAAGGCAATTCAATGCCAGATGCCATACATGTCAGGAGATACCGTCCAATGCGACAGCGCCATGCGTCGCCTCTCTGTATGCGTCAGTCAGGAGTTCCAATAAAGGCTCGTTGATATCTTTGATCGTCTGACCATGGCCGATCTTTGGAATATCGGCGAGTTGCTCCAGCCGGGACAACGTGTGAGGTGCCTTCGCCTCGAACACGGACCTCCACAACGATATATACGGACCGCCGTCGTTCCAAATCGTGATCAGACCCCGGTCTTCTCCAACAAGCCATGGGAGAATAGTTGTTCGTCCAGACTTTCCAAGCGTCGAAAGATTCCGCGCAATTCCGAGCTCCTCCAGCGATGCAGCCCACTCGGCCAACCTCCGCAGAAGGGACTGATGCTGTGGTGCCGCAGTTTCGATCGAGGCAACAAACGACTGGATGCCTTCACCTGACTGGGCTCCGGTTTCCTTCCCTTTGACTTTGGAAGTGGTGGCCGCTACAGGTATTCGCTCTGGGTCGACGCGTTGCGGGACAACTACTTGGGAGCCCGCGACGTCGTACGACGACACGGTGATCAAGTCGATAATCAGACCGTTGGTCACGGATTCCAAGTAACCCACCAGTTTCACAAGTTCGTCTGGAGCCTTATCCAAGACCAAAACCAACCGAAATCTGCCGTCGTTGAGATTCTCGGCTAATCCGGCAGAAAATGAGGCGATATCGAATGTTCCCTGTTGGTCTCCGGCCGAGACTACCCCAGCCAGGTCACCGTACCCAAGTTTCTGAAGGTGGTCTCCCAAGATGTCACTCTCTAGCGTCTCAACATCCTGGTCTCGGAGATAGGCGGCATAGGTCAAGACTTGCGCGATGACAGCCCGGCGCGCCTCGGAATTCTTCGCGAGCTTGATCTCGATGATGACCAACCTGCCATTGGTCTCGACGGCGATGAGATCCGCGTAGTTGCCACCCAGAAACACTTCCCTTCCAACTACTGCGAGTCGAGGTGCACCAGATAGCGGAAGTATATGGGGCGCCTGTTCAACCAACGTGTGTAAAGAGGCTTCGTCAGAAAAACCCGCTGGCGCAAGCAAACCCCAGGCCGAACCATCGTTGTGCCAGATCGAGGCCATGTACCTTCCACCTTCCAATTGATTATTCTGCCTGTCTGAGTTAGATCGCTCATCTTACTTCAAGATAGGTGCTTAGCATAATGGAGCAGCAAGTGGGAGGAATATGGCATCCACGAAGATGATCGGAGACGCGACGCCAATCACCCATCTTGATGATCTTGGCGTTCGCCACCTTGAGACACGAGACGATCACATCGCCTTCGTAACGGTGACCGGCTTGCCAGATGCAGTGAAGTACATGCTGAATAGCTCCACAGCACCTCTCTTCGGTTCACGACCTGCTTCTAGGTGGCCGGAGGCCGGAGGCCGGACTATGTCTGTCGTTCGGCGGCAGACTTCAGGTGGCTCAACCACGAGACGATGGACTGGTCGAGTCCCATCGCGGTTTTGCCACCACAGATGAGTTGGAACCGCTAGCGATATTGAAGCCGTTCGAACAGGAGGTACCTGACGAGAGTCAGGTGAGTTTCGACGCGCGATTCAGCTGCAGGAGATCCGCATTGCCACCTTTGGCGAGCCGTCGCGAGATCGACCCGGCCATCCGCGAGCCGTGCAGCTTGGCGAGATTGGCCTTCTCTCCGTTGAACATCTCCTCGACGGTCTGGTGCCAAACGTCCTCCCAGCGCTGGAAGTGCTCTCGGGTCAACGGCTCCAGTGCATCGATTGTGCGATGGATCTCAAAGGCATCGCGCCGGTATGATCCGGCCTGGAAAAGGACTGTCTCCCAAAAATCGCACATGACCGGAAGGTGTGCTTCGACATCCATGTGCATGACTTCGGTAAAGATGTACCCGATCTCGTCATCCGCGAATGCCCGGGTGTAGAACGCGACAACCAGCGCGGAGATGTCTGCTCGGTTCCGAATATCCTCCAACCTCACGCCTTTCATTCCGGCTCCGATCGTCCTTCTCTGGCTTGTACGGCCAAGAGCAGGTCGGCATCAGGAAGATCCTTGTAGCCACACCACTATTACACAGACTCTCACGTGGAAAGGAATCACCTGCAATCGCGATCGGATGCTCCCATCACCACGGCGTTGGTCGTCATCTCGGCTCCCTCGATCCGGGCATTTACATGCCTCCACCTTTACAATGGTAATGTACTTATATTGCGTTCGTCCTCCCCGTGCATCCAAGGAGCTTCTACATGACCCTTTCTCTCTCTATCCTCGACCTCGCTCCCATCAAGGACGGTTCGTCCACCAGCGACGCGCTGCACCAGAGTCTCGAACTCGCTCAGCATGCAGAGAAGCTCGGCTATACTCGCTTCTGGGTCGCGGAACACCACAATATGATCGGTGTCGCCTCGTCCGCCACCTCTGTACTGCTCGGATACCTTGCTGGCGGCACCTCCACAATCCGTGTCGGATCAGGTGGAATCATGCTTCCCAACCACTCCCCGCTTGTGATTGCCGAGCAATTCGGGACGCTGGAAACCCTCTATCCTGGCCGGATCGATCTCGGCGTGGGTCGAGCTCCCGGTTCGGACGGTTACGCGGCGCGTGCCCTTCGGCGCGATCTGCGCAGTTCCGATCAGTTTCCGCAGGATGTTCAGGAGCTACAGCTCCTGCTCGGTCCCCGTCAACCCAATCAGGTCGTGATTGCCGTCCCCGGCATCGATACCAACGTTCCCGTCTATATCCTCGGTTCGAGCATGTTCGGTGCGCAGCTGGCAGCACTCCTGGGATTGCCCTATGCGTTTGCATCCCACTTCGCCCCCGATTCGCTGACGGATGCCGTTACCTATTACCGGCATAATTTCCAGGCATCGAATCAACTCGAGCGCCCCTATGTGATAGCCGGCATGAACGTACTGGCCGCCGGCAGCGACGAACAGGCTCAGCATCTCTTCACATCGACTCTCCAGCGCTTTGCCGAGCTCCGCAAGCCGGGTGGTGGTGTTCTCAAGCCACCTGTCGACGATCTCGACAGCGTCCTTTCCGCCTCGGACAAGGAGACCGCGCTCCGCATGTTGCGTTATTCGGCGGTCGGCTCGCGAGAGACCGTCAAGGACGGCGTTCAGCGATTCGCAGCTCATGCACAGGCCGACGAGGTGATCGTGGTGACGAACACGTTCGAGCATCAGGATCGTCTTCACTCCTACGAATTGCTCGCCGATGCCTTCGTGCTCAGCGGCGCTCCGGTCGGAGTCTCCTGAGTAAAACCTTGATGGTTCGGCGGGTGTCCGCTTGGCAATGGTCACGATGGATCGATTGCCGATGTATGCGATCGGCGGAAATGGTCACGTGACTGGACGACGGCAGCGTTCATTGCACGGAAAAATCCGTGAGATGAGGTGGCATCCCAATCGGCCACATGAGCACGTCGCGAGACGTGTTTCAGAATCTTCCTCGAAGAACCGCGTCTGCGTTTCATTCTTGACAACCTTAACGACGCTCGCCATGGACCGGACCATACGGGCTATACCGATCGGTATAATATTTAATTATTTTGTTTGATGATATAGGAGATCGTGGGCTCCCCAGAATCCCTGCCCGTCAGGGTGAATCCTTGGTACAGTTATGCCACGTCATGGCCCTTCCGGACGAGGGTCGCCACCGCCAGCGTTCTCTTGCATGCGGTGAATCTTTCAGGAGCAAGTGATCTTGGCCCAGATACCCAGTATTGCCCCGGTTACCGAAGCCGCTTTTTCCACATCTCAGACGCTTCCCGATGCCCAGGGTCGCTTCGGTCGCTTTGGTGGCACCTTCGCCCCGGAAACGCTGATGCCGGCAATCGCCGAACTGATACAGGCGTACGACGTAGCGAAGGCCGATCCCGCATTCCAGGCGGAAATCGATCGCCTCGCGACGTACTATGTGGGTCGTGCCACTCCGCTCTACGAAGCCCAACGTTTCTCCGGGGAGGTTGGTGGCGGGAACGGTCCCCGGATCTTCCTGAAGCGTGAAGACCTCGCCCATACCGGTGCTCACAAGATCAACAATGCGCTCGGCCAGGCACTGCTCGCCAAGCGCATGGGCAAGCCCCGCGTTATCGCCGAGACCGGGGCCGGGCAGCACGGTGTCGCAACCGCGACCGCATGTGCCTTGCTCGGCCTGAAATGTGTCGTCTACATGGGTGAGGTCGATATCGAGCGCCAGTCGCTCAATGTCTTCCGCATGAAACTGCTCGGGGCCGAGGTCATCTCGGTCACCTCCGGATCGAAGACACTGAAGGATGCGATCAACGAGGCAATCCGTGACTGGGTAACCAACGTCGACGATACCTTCTACATCTTCGGCACGGTTGCCGGGATGCACCCGTATCCCATGATCGTGCGAGATTTCCAGTCGGTGATTGGCCGCGAGGCACGAGCCCAGATTCTGGAGCAGACGGGGCGGCTTCCAGATACCATCATCGCCTGCGTTGGTGGCGGTTCGAACGCGATGGGGCTCTTCTATCCCTTCCTGAAGGATCCGTCGGTCGAGATCATTGGCGTCGAAGCCGGTGGTCACGGTCTGGAATCGGGCAAGCACGCAGCGACCCTCGTCAAGGGCGAAGAGGGTGTGCTCCACGGTTCGTGGTCGTATGTGCTGCAAGACGCTGACGGTCAGATCATCGAGACGCACTCGATCTCGGCGGGCCTCGACTACCCGGGCGTTGGCCCCGAGCTCTCCCACATGAAATACACCGGTCGTGCCCACTTCGTGGCGATCACCGATGCCGAAGCCCTCGAAGGCTTCAAGCTCCTCTGCCGCACCGAAGGCATCATTCCGGCTCTAGAGTCAAGCCATGCGATCGCTTACGCCGCAAAACTTGCCAAGGAAATGACGAGCGAACAGACCGTGATCGTGAATCTCTCCGGGCGCGGCGACAAGGATATGCACACCGTTGCGCGAGCCTTGGGAGTGACCCTGTAATGGAAGCGACCATCTCAACCAGCGTCACTCCCAGCCGGATCGCGGACACCTTCGCGCGTGTCGCCGCCGAGGGCAGGATCGCGATCATGCCATTTGCGATGGCGGGATTCCCGACTCTTGAACGAAGTGAAGAGATCATGGTCGGTCTGGTTGCTGGCGGCGCGGAGTTGATCGAGATCGGCATTCCCTTCTCCGATCCGATCGCCGACGGCACAGCCGTCCAACGCACAGGTCAGATCGCGCTCGAACAGGGAACACGGCTCGTTGACGTGCTGGCACTCGTCCGCCGTCTTCGCACGCGGGGAGTCACAATCCCGCTCTTGTTGATGGGCTATCTGAATCCTGTCCTGAAGTACGGAATCGATCGTTATGTGAAAGATGCCGCTCAAGCTGGTGTCGACGGCTTCATCGTGCCCGACCTTCCGGCGGAGGAGAGCGATGACTTCCGTGCGGCAGCGATCGCCAACGGTCGGGATCTCATCTACATGGTGGCGCCGACGAGCACCGACGCACGTCTGACAGCGTCTGCAGAACGAGCAAGCGGCTTCGTCTATTGCGTTGCCGTGACCGGAATCACCGGGGCGCGAGACAAGATGTCCGATACACTTGGAGAATATCTCGACCGCATCCGCACGCATACAAATCTTCCTCTTGCCGTCGGGTTTGGCATTTCGAAGCCGGATCATGTCACCCAAATATACGAGCACGCCCAAGGGGCGATCGTTGGTGCCGCCCTCATAAACTATCTTGATACGGTCTCGGACGCTGAAAAACCTGCAGCAGCGACTCGTTTCGTTCACTACCTTCGCGGCGAGGCAGAGCTTTAGGGCTTCTGGCGTCAACGCTCGGATCTTCGACCGTTTCCTCGCGCCACTCTCGAGATATGTTCTCGTATACGGTTCCTGACGAACGCGTTGCAATGTCGATGACCGTTTGGTAGGCTGGGCAAGGGTCCGTGAAGAAAAATACATTCAAAATCGCCCAGAGAGGCATAGAAGCGCAACATGTTGCCCATGCTCTCATCGTTCGCCTTCGACAGCAATGACGATTCTTCTCCATATCGTCTCGACGATTGGAGAAATCTGATGTCTGCAACGCACGACGTCTTGATCCCGCATTCCAAAGAGAGACGCTTTCACGTTGACATGAAGCTTTGGAATCTCGGTCAATTGATGATCAGCGCGGGCAATTTCAGTGGGCAGATCTTCACTCGCAAGTTCGAACACATACGACGCGACCATATCGATCACTATCTGTTCTTCGTTCAGGGCGCCGGGCAACGCATCGTTCAGTCAGCCGATTTCGAACTTCTCCTTATGCCAGGTGATGTCGCGCTCCTGGAGATGGCGAGTCCAAGCTTGTCTCTTGCGTCTGACGGCACCAGCAATTCCCTTTACTTTACCTACCGCGAGACCTCGTGAAAGAAGCATTTCCTCTCTCTCGTCTATCCGCACGGCCTCGTGCTTCGGGATGGTGCAGGCAAATTGCTGGGTGAGCATATTCAATCGATGGTTGCGCATCTTGTCGATGCGCAACCCAAAACCATCCCCTTTCTGGTAGAGGCGACCAAGAATTTTGCCTTCGCCAGCCTCGCCTCTTCTCAAACCCAATCTGGGTTCGATACGCTGCCGCTGGAAGCGGCGATGCGCCAGAAAATCGAGCGGTATATCGACACCAATCTCGGTGATCGTGGATTGTCGACCGATTCGCTTTGTCGCGATTTCAGCATCTCTCGCTCGACCTTATACCGCCTGTTCGACCTGCACGCTGGCGTCGCCAACTTCAACAAACGTCGCCGACTCCAGCGAATCCGAGCAATTCTCGTTACCGCAGAGGATCTACGTCCCCTGTCCGAGATTGCCGAAAGTTTCGGCTTCAGCAGGTCCTTCCGCGACGAATTCGGTTGTGTCCCCAGTGACTTCCGTTCCCAGCGAAGCAGCGCGTTGTCTTCTTCGAACACACCTTCGCCAGTCGGCATCGGTCTTGCAGCGATGTTCCGCTAGCACTTCCACCTGAAACATCGCCACTCATGGTGGTGGTCATCCATGACTTCCCAACGATTGAAACATTCAGATAAACGACTGGGACTCACAGCTAACGACTTTCAGCCCGCTGAGGGATAGAGTTGATGAGTACCCATTCCATCGAAGCGTCCGTTTCTCGATCATCTCATCGCCCACCGCGGTGATTCGCCTGAACTTCCCAGCATCGCAGATTTACAAAAGGATAACTTTCATGAGCCAGCTTCCGCAAAGCCTCGCGAACACGTCGCTCCATCGTCGAAAAGCTTTGCAACTCGCCGCAGCTGGCGCCGGTTTGGCGAGCATTGGAATCACCGCGGCAACTGCGTACGCCCAATCGAGCGCCACACCAGGAGCTACAGCGGTCGCCTCGTCGGAAATCCCGATATCCGGAGAGATGCAAAACCCGAACTCGCCGCATTCGATTCGATCATGACCAAGCTGTTGTCAACATGGTCGATTCCCGGCGGCCAACTGACAATCGGACGCGACAATCGGTTGGTGTTCGATCGCAGCTACGGATTGGCCAGCATCGAAGACGGCGAAGCCGTTGTGCCGACCTCGCGCTTCCGGATTGCCAGCACCAGCAAACCGATCACAGGCGTGGCCATCCTGCAATTGATCGAAGCGGGTCAATTGACCCTCGACACCCCCGCTTTTCCCTTGTTCACAATGGAATCAGCTCCCAACGCTCCCCGTGATCCTCGCATCGATTCCGTTACGATCGAGCAATTGCTGGTTCATTCGGGCGGGTGGGACAGCGCGACCACGAAGTCGGACCCACAGTATCTCCCTGCCACACTGCTGGCTTCCTACACCTTGAATGCGGAAAATCCTGCCGAGGCCAGCACGATCGTCCGCTTCATGCAGGACCAGCCACTGGATTTCGATCCGGGCACCCAGAGCGCCTATTCCAACTTTGGCTTCAACGTGCTGGGCCGAGTGATCGAACACATCTCGGGCATGGGTTACGAGCAGTACGTCGATCAGTACGTCCTTTCCCCCGCCGGCATCACGAGCATGGCGATCGGCGGCACTACCCTGGCAGAACGATTGGCAGACGAAGTCAAGTACTACTGGAGGGGCTTGCCTCGCTGGCCTCTGTTTACCTGGGCGAGGGATACGTTCCCGCCGGCTATGGTTCGTATTACATGCGATCACTCGATTCACACGGTGGATGGATTTCAACGGCGTCCGATCTGATCAGGTTCGCGCTCGCAATCGACGGCAAGCGGGGCACTGCGCTCCTGAAGCCCGAAACCGTCAAGGTGATGGATACAACCATCCGTCCAAAAGCGCTCTCGGCTGATGCCGGGAATGTCGAGGACGCTCATGGATTGGCCTTCGATACCGTCGCGAGCGGCGATGGTTGGGAATGGAGCCACGCGGGCGCGCTGGAGGGATCGAACTGCTCCTGGCTCTTCCGCTCGGCAGATGGAACGACTATCTCGTTCGTGTTCAATACCTTGCCGGTGGATTACGGTGCATTCTTCGGCGACATCATCCCCGCGCTGCAGGCGGAACTGGCTGCCACCACATCCTGGCCGACCACCGACCTCTTCGTGAAGCCCGATCGTTTCGAAAAAAACAATCCTGGAGTTCTTGTCATGTTCCGGAAACCATCGAACATGCGTCCTGTGACGCGACGTCAGATAAACGCGTCGATCCCGTTGCTCGCGGCGACACTGGTATCAGGTATCGCGTTGACGGGAGTGCCTGATTCCGTTCAACATGTGATGAGTGCATCTCAAGACGTCGCGACTCCGGCCACAAATCCCATCCAATCCCATCCAAGGTGATGTCTTTGCAACGCTTCCGGCGATCATCGAGCATTCGATGGCGAACTCGAGTACACCAGGAGCGGTTGTTCTGTTTCGAACTCCCAACCAGGAATATCTCCAGGCATTCGGCATACGTGGTATCGGCAGCGAAGATCCGATCACGATCGACGACTATTTTCGTATCGGCTCCAACACCAAAACGATGACGGGAACGGTGCTGCTTCGACTGGTAAGCGAGGGAATGCTTTCACTTGAAGTGCCGTTTCCTCCTTCCAGAGCGACGTTCCGAACGGCGAGAACATCGAGATCTCACAACTTCTGGACATGAGCAGCGGACTGCATAACTATTCCGACGATCTGCCCTTCAACGAACTCCTCAATTCCGAGAGGCAGAAAGTCTGGCAGCCGGAAGAATTGGTGGTGCTGGGTCTGGCGGGGGCACCCTACTTTGCACCAGCCGAAGGTTTTCACTACTCCAACACAAACACCATCCTCATCGCCCTGATCGTGGAACAACTCACCGGGCAAGCATTGGCCGATGTCTTCGCAGAGCGCATCTTCACACCACTCGGATTGACCGAGGTCGTCTTTCCCGCGATCGAGGACGCCTCGATTCCTGACCCTCATCCAACCGGATACATGTTTGGGACAAACGTCTCAACCCTCAAAATGGCTGTTCTCTCCGATGCCGATCAGAAAGCCGCATTGGCGGGGACGCTGCTTCCCAACGCCTACACCGATTTGAATCCATCCTGGGGCTGGGCGGCGGGCGCGGTCTCGGCGAGCGCTGGTCAGCTTGCAGACTATGTGGAAGCGCTGGTGGGAGGCGGATTGCTGGAACCTGCCATCCAGGAGGAACGTCTGGCGAGCCTGAAGCAACCCCTGAGGCCACTCCGAATTCTTAAGCCGGTCGCGAGTGGCATCCAGATCCAAAACGGGATCGATCCGAATACACCCTGGATTCTGGACACATCGCATCGACACTACAGGCTGCCAGCAAGTACATCTGCTGGCGGCCTGTCTCCGTACCACCACAACCACTGACTCACCACGATCGTCGCTGTGCATCCCCAGGTCCCCTGCACGAATATGGATGGCAGCTTCCCGGGGCCATCATCCCAGGTCGATCCTTCATCGCGGGTGGACCGATCTCGTTGAACCAACGAACCGGGCCAGTCAACTATGCTTTGGGATACCCGTGGCGACGAAGTCTGGCGCGACAGACGAGGCAGCTTCAACCATCACCACGCGGGAGAATGCAACGCAGGGGAATCGCGATGAACAAACTATCGCCTGAAGAGTTGGTCGGCCAAAGCATTATGTTCCGATTCGCAGGACCAATCTTCACTGAGGAAGCAAAGGCCGCATTCGCCGAGATTCGGCCATGTGGGGTCCTTTATTTCGGTGATAACATCACCAGCCGCGAACAGATCCATGTGCTGTCCGCTGAACTCCAGGCTGAAGCACGCAGAATCCACATGCCGACGCTATTGATCGCGATCGATCAGGAAGGTGGCGTCGTCAGTCGGTTCTCACCCGACATGACGACCGTTCCCGGAGCGATGGCACTCACCGCGTCCAGCAACGTGGACGACACCCGTGCCAGCGCCCGGATCACAGGCGAGCAATTGGCGGAAGTGGGTATCAATGTCAACTTCGCGCCTGTCGTCGATGTCAACAACAATCCCAGGAACCCGGTGATTCGTACCCGTTCGTTTGGAGAATCAGTGGAATCTGTTGTCGCCGGCACATTGGCAACGATTGACGGTTTGACCGATGCTGGCATCGTGGCAACGGTCAAGCACTTTCCGGGTCACGGAGACACGGAACAGGATTCCCACCTTGGACTGCCCGTCATTCACCATCCTCGGTCACGACTCGATGCGGTCGAGCTCGCACCGTTCAAGGCGGCGATCGCAGCGGGGGTACCCGCCATCATGTCATCGCACATCCTCTTTCCCGTACTCGATACCGACCCGGCCACCCTCTCCTATCCGATCCTGACCGGAATTCTGCGTCAGGAGTTCGGCTTCGAGGGCGTGATATTCAGCGACTCCCTCTCGATGAAGGCGATCGAGGATCACTACGGTCACGGTGATTCGGCGGTACGCTGCAAGCTCGCTGGCATCGATGTACTGGAAGCGAACGAATCCACCGCTCACCAACGCTCACGGTTTCAGGCATTGCTCGCGGCGCTCGAAGACGGCACGATTCCGGAAGCCGTCTTCGAACGCACGGCAGAACGATTGCAGACACTGCGCGATCAGTTCGATATCGGACGCGATCCCGGCGAACTGAAACCCGCTGACCCGTCCTGGAACTCCAGAGCGAAAGAGATTGCAACTCGGACGATCGCGGTCCTGCCCAACGGAAGGTTCGAGTCGATCGCTACCAATGCCCAGGTCGGGATCATCGATTTTCAGCGCTTCCGAGCGAGCGAAGTCCAAGATCCCTTTAGCAGAGCTGAAGTATTCCGAACCGCGACATTGGCAATATTCCCACAGGCCCGGATCGCGCCACTCGGTCACGAACCTCACGACTCCCAAATTGCTGCAGCATTGGCGGATGTGGACGACGTCGATGCGCTCGAGATCATGACCCGAGATGCGACCGATAACCCGAATCAGGTAGATGTTGCGCTCCGCGCAATCTCCCGGATCAAACCAGGTACCCGCGTTATCCACATCGCGCTGCGGGGTCCCTACGATGCGGGTCTCCTTGGCCCTGTCGACGCCACGCTCATGACATTTGGCGATCCGGCCGTGACCTTGCAGGTTCTGCCAGGAATACTGGCGGGATTCTCGCCACCAACCGTATCGGTTCCCACGCCTTCCTGATCCGGAGTGCCACGGCCATTGACGACGGCGCTTTCGGACGGGCTGTTCGGCACCTGCTTGAGCAGAGCCGACATTCCCGTTCACAAGGTGCGTTTCAGCGTGAACGGTTCTGTGGTGTTCACCAACGTCCATGATCCGTGGCGCTTCTGCCCATCAGGGATTCACCTGACTGTCATGAACGCGACCGAAAGTGACTGTCCAATCCTGCCGTCCGATGTCAGGATTGTGTCAGACAATGCTCGAAGCGGCCGGTTCGCGCTCGCATCGACGATGACCAAAAGGATGAAAAATGACTGCAACAACCATCGAATGCTCGTTTGCCTGCACAACATGGGATGAGCAGCCCTACAGCGAGATCGAGGGGGGACCGAAGCTCACCCGCGCTTATGTCACAAACAGTTTCGAAGGCGGAGTCGTCGGCACCTCCGTGCTCGAATATCTGCTCATGTACGTCTCCGAGACGTTCGGAACATTCGTTGGCTACGAACGCATCGAGGGTACGGTGGATGGACGCGTGGGCAGCTTCTGCCTGCGACAGGATGGGACGTTCGACACCACGAGCGTCTCGGCGGAATTGTCGATCGTTGAGGGAACAGGCACTGGCGACCTTGCAGGCATAAGCGGCACGGGGTCGTATCGAACCATCCATGGAATGGCCGAGTCGGCCAAAATCACCTTTTACCTGGAATTTGCTTCGTCAAAATCCTGACGGCGACCGAACGCGGAATGCCAGCCTGCCACTCACGTTCAGTTCCCGTCACGCCTTCAATGCCGCGAGTATCCGATCCGTCAGATCCGGTCTCGTCCGTGAAGGCGCCAGGGCAACGCCTCCCTGCCCCTGTCAGGATCCGGCCATGCCAGTGACGGGTGCCCTGCGCTTTGGCTAGGTGTCGTGTTGTGTCTCCGTGACCGTCTGCCCCGGATATCTGTTCCAATGCTTCTCGGACTTCATCGATCGCGATCGCACAACCGGTTGGGATGGAAGCGCTCCCACGGACGGTTTGCAATCATGCTCATAACATACGTATCATGGTGCAAGTACTGAACAACTCATGAAACCTTTCGGCGTCCGCGCCGTTCGCTCCCTCTCGTTTTCGCGTTTGATACCGCGAAAGGAGGACCGTGAACCTTCCAATTTTGGGTCCCTGATTGCCAGGATCTCGCATCCAGCTCCACGTCGGCTGCGAAACCTGACGTCGTTTGCTTCACACTTCTCGGAGGCTACTCAGTCATGTCATTCGACAAATTCGCCCGCACCCCGATCTCCCGTCGAACGTTCGCAACCGGTGCCGCTGCCGGTGCCGCCGCACTCGCATTCTCACCGATGCTCCGTGCAGGAGCCCAGAACGCAACGCCAGCTGCTGGCGGTACGCCTGAAGCCGAGCTTGAGATCTTCTCCTGGTGGACAACCGCAGGTGAGGCCGCCGGCCTGGAAGAATTGTTCAAGGCCTTCTCCGAAGCATCTCCATCCGTCAAGGTTGTCAATGCAGCCGTGGCTGGTGGTGCTGGCACGAACGCACAGGTTGCATTGCAGACTCGCCTTTCTGCAAACCAGCCACCAGATTCATGGCAGAGTCACACCGGTGCAGAACTCAAGGCTCGCTATGTTGATCCCGGATACACCCAGCCAATCACCGAGCTATACGCCGCACAGGGCTGGAACGACGTATTCTCCAAGGGTGTGCTCGATCAGATCTCGGTCAATGGCGAGAAGTACCTCGTGCCAGTCGGCGTTCATCGCGGCAACGGCATGTTCTACAACAAGAAGATCGCTGCCGATAACGGCATCGAGGTCAAGGACACGTGGACGAGCGACGAGTTCTTCGCCGCTGCCGACAAGCTCAAGGCAGCCGGCATCAATGCTGTTGCACTTGGCAGCAAGGACACATTCGCCGTCGTTCAGCTCTTCGAGAACACCTTGCTTGGTACGCTTGGCGCTGCGGACTACAGCAAGATCTGGAAGGGTGAGATCGGCTGGGACGACAAGCGCGTCACCGATGCGATCGAACGCCTCGCCAAGTACTTCGACTATGTCAATCCGGATCACGCCGCCCTGACCTGGGACGGTGCGGCCGATGAACTTTACGCGGGCAAATCCGGATTCATGTCGATGGGCGACTGGATGTACGGCGATGCTGTCGCCAAAAAGCACGAGGATGTCGTTGCCTGGACCAACCACCCAAGCACCAGTGGTTCGTTCGTCACCATTATCGACGGGTTCACATTGCCAGTCGGTACGCCACATCCAGTCAATTCCGACAACTGGCTGATCGCCGCCGCATCCGCGAAAGCGCAGGCAGCATTCGCTCCCCACAAGGGGGCGATACCAGCGCGCAACGACGCCGATACCAGCGCGTTCAACGATTACATGAAGTGGTCGGCAGCATCGTTCGCCAAGGACACGGTTGTCCTTTCCCTGGCCCACGGTTCAGCAGCCTCCCCCCAATTCGGGACGTCGATCAACGATGCCATCATTTCGTTCGTCGTCGATCTCGACGTCGCAACGTTCCGGGACGCACTGAAGACCGCTCAACAAGACGAGGGCTAGCCTCGATCGGACATACGCTGGCAGGTGCAAGATCGGGAGAGGTCGACATGACCTCTCCCGTTGCCACGCTACCCTCGGGCACACCCGTGCGGGCCGAAGGCTTACCACATCATCCATCTTCCGTGGCACCGCACCCTCAGGTTAGAAAAGGAATCGTCAGATGGCGCAGGGAACAGCAGGCTCCCAACCCCAGCCCGGAAGCGATCGTCCCCGGCGAGGGTTACCGGAAAAATGGCTCTCTCCCATGATCCTCACGCCGAGCCTCATCGCCATTTTCATTTTTGTCTACGGCTTTATAGGCATGACCGTCTGGGTATCGTTCTCCAACTGGAAAACGCCGAAGCGGGATCTCTCCATTATTCATCCCCTCTTCGCGACCTACCGACGCCTGTTCGACACGACGCGCTTCCAGATCGACATTCGCAACACGCTCGTCTTCACGGTCCTGTTCCTGACCGGATCCGTCGGGGTAGGCCTTATCCTGGCCATCGCGCTCGATCAGGCAATCCCTGCCCGCGGCGTGATTCGAAACATCTTCCTCTTCCCCTATGCGCTCTCGTTTGTGGTGACCGGTGTCGCCTGGCGATGGATATTCAATCCGGGCGCCGGCATCAACCTGCTCCTCGACAATCTCGGAATCAACTGGCTCCTCGACAAGGTCGGCGTTGGCCCGCTCCGCGTCGATTGGCTGATCAGTCCGACGGTGCTCGGTAATATCCCGATGCCGGATGCGGTCAAGGCCCAAATTGGCATCCCGGCAGCGATGATTCCGGTGATCATCGCGGCAGTCTGGCAACTTTCCGGTTTTGCGATGGCGATGTATCTGGCGGGGCTTGGAACAATCTCCAATGACATTCGCGAAGCGGCGGCGCTCGATGGTGCCTCGCTCTGGCGCACCTACCGCGATATCATCATCCCGCTCCTGAAACCAATCACGATCAGTACGCTCATCATTCTTGGGCACATATCGCTCAAGATCTTCGATCTTGTCTTCGCGATGTCAGGGAAGGGTCCGGGCTTTGCCACCGATGTCCCCGGCATCTTCGTCTACGAGCAGACATTCAGTGCCAATCGCTACAATCTGGGTGCAGCGGCATCAGTCGTAATGCTGATTCTCATCTCGATGGTGATGATCCCGTACCTCGCCCGGTCAATGAAAGACGTGGAGAAATGAGTACTACTCCGCACAATTTCGTCGCTTCTGCCGGAGCGTCTCGCCGCCGTCGCTTTTCCTTCCGTCGCCTGTTTGTCTTCGCCATTCTCGGCATGGCGATCCTGTTCTACCTGATGCCGATGTACGTCATGATCGTCTCCGGCCTGAAGGATGCGACCAACGTCAGCATCGACAAGATGTGGGATCTTCCGACCACTATCTCGGGGGGCGGGTTTGCCGAGGCGTGGAAACAGCTGGGCCCTAACCTGACCCAAAGTATTCTGCTGGTTGTGCCGGCGACCATCATCTCGTCGATGCTCGGCGCCATCAATGGCTATCTGTTTTCGAAGTGGAGATTTCGGGGATCGGAGATCCTGTTCGCGCTCCTGCTCTTCGGCATGTTCATCCCGTATCAGAGCATCCTCATTCCACTGATTCAGTTTCTCAACTTCATCGGTCTGTACGGTTCCCTGCCGGGACTGATCGTCGTCCACGTTATCTACGGTTTGCCTATTACCACGCTGATTTTCCGCAATTACTTCGCCAACATCCCGTACGAGATTGTCGAGGCCGCCCGCATCGACGGCGCCAGCCTGTGGCAGATCTTCCTGCGCATCATGCTCCCGTTGTCCATCCCCGCCTTCGTGGTCGTCGGTATCTTTCAGTTTACGAACATCTGGAACGAGTTCCTGTTCGGGCTGACGGTTATCACCAATCCCCGCCAACAGCCAATCACCGTTGCCCTCAACAATCTTTCAGGTGCCTTCTCGGTTTCGTGGAACGTGGTGATGGCGGGTGCGGTTCTGGCCGCAATCCCGACCTTGCTGATCTATGTCCTGCTCGGGCGGTTCTTCATTCGGGGCATGCTGGCCGGATCGATGAAGGGGTAGTCGCGCCTACCGACCTTCCTTTCATCTTCTCGTCTTCTCGTCGATGCGATTGGAACGACATTCACGGGGTGACCGCCGCCAATGCCCGCCCCTCTTTTCATCTTCCCTCGCCTCCCTCGCAGCGGCGACATGTCGCCGCCTTTAGTTCGAGGCGTGCTCGATAACCGCGCTTGCCTGGAAGGCGGCGTAGGATGAATGGACCATGAGTCGTGCGGCGCCGATGGAAATCTCGCGCGAGGGACCGTCGGTTGGCAAACGGATATGAGACGATTCTTTCCTCAGCCGGGTGAAGAGCGAGGCCAGAGGGTTGGGCTCTGTCGAACGGACAGACTCTCCATCGAGTACGCGCAGGAGTCCCGGCCAGGTGCCCCAGGCGGCCCGACGATCCGGTTCGGGACCGTCGCTGAAGTGAACCAGATAGCGGCCGAGGACGAAGGGATAGACCTTATGGACCCGAAAAGTCTTGGCGGTCCGGGTGTCGACACGGCTGAGGAGCTCGTCGGCGCCATGCCGTTTGAGCCAGTCAAGCACGCCAGAGACCTGGCGGTTGGCATAGAGGACGTTATCGCGCCGGCGCGATAACTCGGCGGTCGACCGGGCGAAGGGGTCCTGCGACTTCAGTTCGAAGGTACCGAGGGTGCCGGTCTTCCGATCGAAGATGACGGCGTCGATGTCGGTCCGAATCCCTCCGTCGTTTCGGCGGAGTTCGATCCTGCCTGCACTGGTCACGAACCGCTTGTCCTGAAACAACGTGTAGAGATCCTGGCGGAAGACGACCTCGCGAAGATAGGCGGCATTGTGATACTCCTGCGCGTCACGTCGTCGGAGCTCTCGAGTGAGGAAGAGCAGCGGCTCCGCCGTCAGGCCGTGGAGCGACAATCCGAGCTGGTCCGGGGCGACCCGAACGAGCGGTGCGGCGGCGATACCGGGTACCGCTGCGTGATAGGGGGCGTTCTCCCGGTCGAGCGTAAAGGCGGCAACTGCCCGACCGATGATGGCGGGCTCGACTGCGAGGCTGGATGCAATCTCGGCGATGAGTGAGCGCTCGGATCGCGTCGCCCCGGTTTCCTCGCGATCTCGTGCCTCGAGTGCCCACTCCAGGAGACGATTGAGGACGTTTCGGTACGTCTGGACGGTGCAGCCGCCGATCACGGCGTCAGGCGGATAGCCGAATTGATACGCCATCATCTCCAGATGCACGTTGGCCAACCGAGGGTACAACGCGTCGTGTCTAGGATCGCTTCTCTCGGCGCCGGACCGCAGGCCACGCAGCTCGGATTCATGTCGGCTTGCAAGCCACAAGGCCCACCAATCGAAATCCTCGCGTTCCCGCCAGCCCGGCGGTGGTCGCGTCGTGGCGATCCAGGCGTCGAATCTACCATTGCCGTCATCGATGATTCGCATGAAGCCGGTCTCGCAGTGCGCCAGGACCAGTTCGGCCTCGGCCAGCCGATCGCACGCTCGAAGAAACTGCTCCCCCCAACATTCCAACCCATCCCCGGACGAAGCGAGCACTCCCTTTGCGTCGCCACCGGTGAATTCCAGGCAATACCCAAGCGCCTTGTTCCCGCCCAGGTCGGCGAGGAGACGACCCGTGACGAGGTCGGGCAGAGGCTCCATGCCGGTTGTATGTGGAAGCCTGTCGCGAGTGCGGAGGAGCGCGAGGATAGCCGCTTGACGGTCGGGTGGAACGCCCTCGTGAAGAAGTCGTTGCTGCTGATCGATCACCTGGCCGAGGTGTTCCTTGGCATTCATGCGCCGGGGCCGTTCCAAAATCGAGCATTGGCGGAGGTCGATCGACCGAGAGTAAGGCATGCTCGGGAAGGTGCTGGATCGTCAACCATTGCGCAACCTGTCCCAAGTCGAACTCTCGCTACTGCGCGCCATTCCAACCCCATCAAGGCAGTACCTGATCTCACGAATCCCGCAAGGATATCTCCCCGCGTTCGTTGTCGAGGCATGTCGATGTGATGCTACATCGACATGCCTCATATCCAGGAATGCGAGACCCGCATTCGCATGATGGATTTCGCTTTGCAGGTGATACCTTCCGTCCTAGAGCAATGCTCTGAACGTGTGCCCGTTTCGTAGGGGTCCGCCGCGCTGCAAACCCCGTGTTGACCCTCCACCGCGCCTCAAAGCGGTAGATCAGCCCACTGGTAGGGACAATTTCTGCACGCTGCTCTAGTCGAAGAAGCCCTGATCGGCTTCGAGGAGATAGGGCTTGGCCGCTTCCGGAATGAACTCGATGCCCATCCCCGGGCGGTCGGGAACAGCGATCAGGCCATCAACGACCGGCACGCCATCGAACCCTTCGGTGATGTCGTACCAGAACGGCTCGAACCGGGCCGGATACTCGAATGCGATGAAATTGTCCGGCAGCGTCGAACCAACCTGAATATGCGCTGCCAAACCAAAGATGCCGTTCGCGGTGCCGTGCGGAGCCACCAGAATGCCATGAAGGTCTGCGTATTCTGCAACCCACTTGAGTTCTGCAATGCCACCGACATCACAGGGGTCTGGCCCGATCACGTTGACCGCGTGACCCTCGATGAGGCCCTTGAAGTTCTGGCGCAGGTAAATCTGTTCGCCGGTGTGGATCGGCGTGGAGGTTGCCCGCGTCACTTCTCGGTACACATCGGCGTTGACGAACGGGCTGTAGTCGCCAGTGATCATGTCTTCCAGCCACAGGAGGTGCAGTCCCTCCATTGCCTTGGCGAAGCGCAATGCGTCCGATTGTGAGTATCCCGGCCCGCAGTCGACCGCCAATCCGTAGTCCGGACCGAGTTCTTCCTTGGCGGCAGTGATGCATTCGACAAGATGATTCATGCCCCGCTCGGTCATCGGTCCCCGGTGTGGATAGTGATGCTTGGCATCGGTATCGATCTCGCCATAGTGGAAATTCGGAAAATCGGTCACCATCGACGAGTGGAACGAACTCGGCAGCTTGAACATGGTGAACCTTTCCGGAAGCGCCTTGCCGATCCTCGCCCAGCTGGCATAGTCGTCCGGCGAATGCATCACGCCCACCTCATGGTAGAGCGTGCGATACGTGCGCACGCGGTCGCGCACCTTCCCACCAAGCAGCTTGTAAACCGGCACTCCAGCCGCCTTGCCTGCAATATCCCAGAGTGCCATCTCGACCGCGCTCACCGCAGAGCCCCACGGCTTGAACCCCCCGCGAGTACGGATGGATCGCATCACCCGCTCGACGTTGGTGGGATCCTGCCCGATGAGCGCCGGCTTGAGCATCATCACGAGGGGCTGAAGATACGGCTTTGGTGTTTCGATCTGTCCCCAACCCGTAATCCCCTCATCCGTCGTGATCCGGACGATCGGACTCTCGGCAATCACCGCACACTTCAGATCCGTAATCTTCACCGGAAACACTCCTGTCACGAAAGCCGCTGCGCTCCCGGTGAGTCAGATCGCTCGCCGGGCGATGTGATGTGTCTGTCTGAGGGGACATTGTACGCACGAAGCAAAGGCTGTACAGGGGAGCAGGCACCTATTTCCAGCGCCCTCGTCCGGACACGAAGAGCCTCTTGAGCGCGATGCGCGACGATCTGGGACTATCTACGCTAAGACGTACGAGCGTGAGGGACTTACTGGTGCAAATTGGTGACTTGTTCCCCAAGTCGATATGCGCTTCCCGTAAGAACCTAAACAGCATTCCACGGTTGGCGGATCGCCCCATTGATTTCAGTAGGGTGCTGCGTAGGATGGTCCCTCCAATCCAGCAGAAATATGCGGCCACTCCCCCATTCATGTAAATAGACTCTTCTGACATACTTGGGTTTTCTCACTTCTTCGGGGAACCGAAGCATTTCCCAAAAAACTTCGACAGCGGCGGGAAAGAACACTCCATCTCTGTCCGGAGCACCAATGGATACTAGGAGATGATCAAATCCCGGATTATCATGACCCTCTATTAAGAGTCGCAATCGCTCCCATTCGTCAGAAATGTTCAGTGTAAAGTCATAAAGGAGGGCAACCTCAAATCCATATTCCACAGCAAAGGAACTAGGAGCACGAAATAGCCCTGGTGCTGAATAGAACATGACCCCCGACCTGGTTCGTGCTACATGGAGATTGGGATGACGGTCTTCACCTATCTCTGACTGGCTTGGTTGATCTGCTTTCGCGCCTGCTGCATATAAAGCCAATTCCGACAACAACTCCTGTGACATCCGAGTCGAATCCCAGCTTTTTGGCGGCAGACCGCTTTTCTCTCCGACACCAAACCCAAGAAAAACAGTTTGCCCACGAAGTCCTGATAGAGCTCGGTCATCGGTTCGTCGTGCCATATCCTTCTTGAGCCTGCCGAACAAAGCATGTGCCATCTTCGACTGTTCAATGGCAAACTGGACGCAGTCCACGCCAATTGACTTGTCGAGCTCAATATCAACTAAGAAATCTGAATGAGGCGGATTCCTGGGTAGGATTCGGTGAGGGTAAGGGTTCACTCCGTGGGCAATTAGGTGATCCGAACAGAATCGCTGTAAGTGCAGGAACTCGACCGTCACTCTATCCAGTGTTCCCCTAGGAAGATCGAATCGCTCTATCGGTCGTTCCATAAATATGCAGATATATCGTCGACCGGAACCGTCTCTATCAGCGTATCTCAACCCGTGAACTACGAAATCCCCTACTGAATCACGAGGCAAGAAGTACTCTGCGTTATTCGTTGGAGCGACAACAGAAAATCTGAACATGAAATTCATGTGGTTTTGGTCGGAGAATGGATAGATCAATCTATTTCCTGCTTCAAACAAGACTTCGATAGGCATGGCCCCAGATCGATCAGGTGGAAACATGGCTACATTCTGCACTTGCCCGACATGTTCAAATTGGTTTGCGATACGCTCCCAAAAACGATTCAAAGCGGTTGAGTTCAATATCCCGTGCCCGACGATCTTCGCACCCTTTTCCAAACCTGACCTCAACTCCCGTTGTTGCGCGGCAGGGTAGAGCCCCATCATCCATTCATCGCACCCTGAGTCCCCACTATGCCAGTTACATCACGGAACCACCATTCGTGGGAATGCCGTGTATCATGTTGCAAGCGAACGAACGGCAATGACTCGACCAAACGGAACACTTTCGGGCTCACCCAACGAAACGAACCTCTACCGCGAGCCGCCATTTACTCGCACGAAACCGTACGCATGCGTGCGGTACACATGGAGACTAGCAACGGATGACAGCGCACGGTGAGACGCCAATCGTCTCTCGGGGAATCCGCGGTGCGACGACCGCTACGGCCAATACGGCCGAGGATATTCTCGAGGCGACGCAGGAACTGGTTACTGTTCTGATCGCGCTAAACGATCTCGACACCGACGACATCGTAAGTGCCATCTTTACAACCACACCGGATCTCACCGCGATGTTTCCGGCCCTGGCCGCCCGCACATTCGGCTGGACCGATGTGCCAATGATGTGCGCGCATGAGATGGCCGTTCCTGGCTCGCTGCCCCAGGCCGTGCGCGTGCTCGTCCAGATCAACACGCGGAAGTCGAATTCCGAGATTCGCCATATCTACCTCAAGGGGGCGAAGCAGTTGCGACCTGAATGGGGTATCTCCGACGAGGAAGTCTCTCGGGCGTCTTCATTGAACTCTGCTCGCCAGAACAACGCGAGCGTGTCCGCCACGAGCTAGGCCGTTGCCATCTCGGGCTCGTATTCTGACATTGCAACTGAGGTCTCGAGTAGTCCATATTGGACTGGCGATCGAAGCTCGGCCCGTGCAGGCTTGCCTTTTCATGCATCCGGCAACGACATTCACTGCTTTTCATTCATCAACAGGAGTTGCACCGTGATTATCGTGATGAAGACCGGCTCCAATCAGGATCTCGTGAAAACCGTCGTCGCCCGCATTGAAGAGCTTGGACTCCGGGCCCACCTCAGTTCCGGCGAGGAACGAACGATCATCGGTGTCGTCGGTCTGCCGTTGCCCCCCTCGCTCGACGACATGTTCGCCGCATTCACCGGAGTCGAGCAGGTTGTCCGGGTCACCAAGAAGTTCAAGCTCGCCAGCTGGGACTTCCATCCCCAGAAGACCGTCATCCAGCTCCGCAACGTCGCCATCGGCGGCGACGAGGTCACCATCATCGCCGGTCCCTGCTCCGTCGAGTCTCGCGACCAGACCCTCGAAAGTGCCCGTGCCGTCGTCGCCGCCGGTGCCACCATCCTGCGCGGTGGCGCCTTCAAGCCCCGCACCTCTCCCTACGAGTTTCGCGGCCTTGGGGAACGTGGCCTCGAGATCCTCGCCACCGCCCGCGAGGAGACCGGTCTCCGCATCATCACCGAGGTCATGACCCCTTCCGATGTCGAGCTCGTCGGCCAGTATACCGACATCTTCCAGATCGGTGCGCGCAACTCCCAGAACTACCTCCTCCTCGAAGAGGTCGGCAAGGCCGGCAAACCCGTCATGCTCAAGCGGGGTCTCTCGATGCTGATCGAGGAATGGCTGCTCGCCGCCGAGTACGTCATGGCCCAGGGCAATCCCGATGTCATCCTCTGCGAACGCGGCATCCGCACCTTCGAGAACGCCACCCGCAACACCCTCGATGTCAGCGCCGTGCCCGTCGTCCAGAGCTTCTCCCACCTGCCCGTCTTCGTCGATCCCAGTCACGCCGCCGGCAAGCGTGCCTTCGTCCCCGCCCTGTCCCTGGCCGGGATCGCCGCCGGTGCCGACGGCCTGATGCTCGAAGTCCATCCGACTCCGGACCATGCACTTTCCGACGGTGCGCAGTCGCTCGACTTCACCGAATTCAACGCCCTCATGCCCCGGCTCGCAGCCGTCGCCCAGGCCGTCGGCCGCTCTCTCCCGGTCCCCGCCCTCAACTAGCCCGCACCTCCGCACGTCGCATCCCGCACCGCCCACGACATCCCTGCACCCAGCGAGCCGGTCCCATGGACCGGCTCTCCGCCATGGAGAGATGAGGGATCGGTCGGTCGTCGATATGAGAAACACCGATACATTGAACGTATCGGTGTTTCTCATATCCCCGGACTCTCTTACGGATCCCTATTTGACAGGGGCCTGGCGCTTGGCGGCGTCTGCCCGGTCCGTGTACCTGCCGATCGGGGCTTCCAGAAAGAGAATGAGAAGCGCCCACAGACCGACTCCCGGTATGAGAATGGCGATCAGGAACGCGACCAGAAGCATGCCGGTTGCTGCAAAAGCATTTATCAACTCTGACGATGCTTCAACTTGGTTTTCAAGATTCCGCTCTTTCAAATCCCGGACTGAAATCAGTCGCAGGAGGGAAAGACACAGCGAACTCACGAACATATCACCGATATAAAAGCCGACAGCGATGCTGTCCCCCGCTTGCTCTGCGATCAGTGTTGTTGCGAAAGGCAACAGCACGATCGTCAGCATCCACAAGAAGCCGAGCAAGATAACTCGTGAATTATAGACTTCGTATTTGTCAAAGAGGGATTGATGACCCAGCCACAAGCGAGCGATCACAATGAAGCTCAGAAAAAAGCTGAGGATAACGTTGGTGTTGTCCCGAATCAGATCCAACAGGTTGGTACCGTCGTGGCCGGCCGATGAAGCGAGATCGACGAGCGGCAGGACCATCAGCGTGATGGCAATCGCCGCCACACCGTCGGTGAACACGGTGAAACGTTCGATTCCCTTGGGAGAGCTCATTCCTCGAATGTCCTTCATCGTTCGCTGCGTCATGATCGACAACCGCTGGTCCTCGGCAGTGAGAGATGATCCACTGCCGAAGCTCACAACGTATCACGATGCCACATTCATTCGCCCTCTGAGAGCGTCATCTTTCCGCCTGGATTCCGCGTCGCGATATTGGTCTCCCGGTCAATGGCCCAGCTTCAATTCGACCGAGAAACCGGCAAACTCCCAGCCGGTCCGGGTTCCATCCACCCAGCTCGGTTCCAAACCATCGACGATGCTGGCAAGGCCAGCGGCCATCCTGGGCAGGATGTCGGGCGACATCGGGCTAGCATTGTGGCAGGGATAAACAGTCCGCAGATCCGGTACGAGCGCCGCAAGCCGTGTCAACGAACGCTGATAGACCTGAAGATCATCGACCGCATAGACGTAGAGGGCGCCGCCATATGCAACATCCGTACTGAACAGGATCCCGCTGGCTCGATCGACCAGGGAAATACCGCCGACAGAATGACCGGGACCGTAGACCACTTCGAGCACACGTCCACCGATATCGAATTGCTGGCCGTCCTGCAGCAAGCCAGTCGCCTTGCTGGGCGGAATCACGATCGTCTCCGCGGTCACACCGTCCGGCAATGGTCCGCTCAACTGCCCCGACTGAAACCATCGCCGCATGACGTCGTTACCGACACCGGACTCCAGGTCAGCCGCTTCCGCCGGATGAATCCAGATCTCATCGAACAGATGATTGCCACCAATATGATCCCAATGAGCGTGACTGTTCACCACGACGATCGGTTTCTCCGTCAGCGCCTCCACCGCCACCCTGATGTTGTCGACGCCCATGCCGGTATCGAGCAAGATGGCGCGATCCGAACCGACGATCAGATAGGATTTCACCTGTTCGAAGTGGAACGGTTCCTTGATGATGTAGATGCCAGGCTCTGTCTCGCGGATGTCGAACCAGTCGCTCATTGAATCCTCACTACTTGGCCGTCGACGTGGTGAATCCGAGTAATGTCGTCCGGACGCCGGGCATTTCGATCAGACCTACATCGAGGCAACGGCTCGTGCCATCTGCTGCATCGCGCGTTCGAGCATCGGTCGAGGCATGGCGAAGTTGAGCCGGACGCTCCCTTGTCCAACCGTTCCACAGGCCGCTCCGTCCGTCACGGCCACCTTCGCGCGCTCCCGGAAGAAACTCGCCAGATCGCCATCGAGCCCTGTCCGACTGAAATCGAGCCACGCCAGATACGTTCCTTCGGGCAAAACATACGACACGTTTGGAAGCAGGTCATTGACGAATTCGGCCAACGCTTTTCGGTTCCCATCCAGATACGTCCGCACTTCTTGCAACCACTCTCGCCCGTCGTTATAGGCGGCTATCGACGCAATGACTCCCAGCGTGGAAGCGCCATGACCGGCGAAGTCACCGATTTTCTCCCATACGTCGACGTCCGCCTCATTGGAAAACACCAGTTGTGCACACTTGAGGCCGGCTAGGTTCCACGCTTTCGACGCCGCGATTGTGGTGATCGTATGCCCCGCCGCAGTGTCCGAGATCGATGTGTAAGGAATGTGCGTATGTCCGCTGAACGTCAACGGAGCATGGATCTCATCGGCGAACACTCGCCCATTGTGCCTCTCGACGATCTCGCTGACCTTGAACATTTCGTCCCGGGTCAACACGCGACCGATGGGGTTGTGAGGATTGCAGAGTATCAGCACTCCGCCACCGGCGCTGAACGCGGCATCGATCCCCGCGTAATCCATCTCCCACCGGCCATCGATCTGATTCATCGGGACCTGAATCGTTTCCCGTCCAAAGAATCCGGGCAGCGAGAGAAATGGCATGTACGCTGGCGTGAGAACGATAACCTTCGAACCCGGCTTCGAATAGTGAGTGATGGCGATCTCCAGACCCTTCAGAACGTCTGGAAGCGCCTTGATGCGATCAGCGTCTACTTCCCAGCCGCATTCGTCCCGGTACCATTGAGCACATGCGAGGGACATATTCTGCGCCAGCGATGATGGAAGATATCCGAAGAAGCCCGCATCAACAGTCGTTCGCAATGCGGCCTGCACACTTGGGGCGGTCCCGAAGTCCATTTCGGCGACGAATGCACCAATGCAATCTGGAAACGCCGTCCACTTGATTCCGACAACTCCAGACAATTGATCTTCCGTTAGCAGATCATATGCATGCGTGGTGACCATGAGTGACCGTTCTCCAGACGAAGTTAGCAGATGACAAGCCATCTGACCGCAACGCGTTCAGGTGGTGGTCTCGAAGGTACCAAAAATACGCCGATCATGATCGATCGTTGCGGTTGTCGCATGGTAGCATGCCGGCCACATGACGTGGCGGGCACACCAAATGTCCTTGAATCATGCTGACCCGGATGATCTGAGCAGCATGGATAGACCACATGAGTTCGTGATCGATCTGCATCTCATCCATGAGGAGGGAACGCGTGAGCAATCGACAGAACAACGTTGTAGTCTCGCCTGAATGATCCCGCGGAACTGGAAACCGCCGATCTCGGCGCTGCATCGCCGCACATTCCTGAGGTCATGATGGAGTTCCCGTGCGGCAACGCCTATGGGTTCTTCGCGACACGCGGATTTCGATCGGGTCTTCTCCGGATGTCGCACATACGTCGATGGTCTATCCCCGGTCGGAAGAGCAGCCAAGAGTGATCGGCATGCACGCGAACCAGGCGCGGGGGAAACTGCGAAAGGAATTCCGCCTTCAATCACCCGCCCGTATCTCTCCACCACTAATGGTGGGGGCCATCATCGGTGATATCGTCGCACCGCCGTCAACGGTATGGGGTGTTTCCATCAGGCGGAGGCGTGACTGACAACCCAGCAAAACCATCAGCGCCACTATCCCAAGGAAGGCTGCGCTCGCGCGTGGACCAATGGTGCCAATCAACGGTGCGACCCCAAGTGCCCCGAGCAAAATCGCGCCAACGATAACCGATTCGAACGCCCCGAATACGCGGCCCAGGAGTTCATCCGGCGTGGATTGCTGGATAAGGGTGTTCCCCGCGACCTGATTGACCACATCGCCGATGCCAAAAAGAGCGAGTGCCATAAATGGCAGAATTCCTGCCGGGCTGATCCCGAAAAGGATGATTGCACCCGCGCTCGCGATCATGGACCCGATATAGCTCGGCATCAATCGGCAGCGGTGCATGATGATACCGGCGATAAAACCACCAGCGAGTCCCCCCAGACCATAGAAGGCATTCAGGAAGCCCGTTCCCTGACTTCCGAAATGCCAGGTCCGCTCGGAAAGGACAACTGCCAGCGTCCAGATGGCACCATTGAACGCCGTCAGTCCGGCGGTGGACAGGGTGATTGCCGCCAGCGCACCCCGTCGTTCGCGGAACAGGAAGCGAAAACCGGCCAGCGTCTCGGTTTGCCATCCCTGCTCGATCGCGGGGTTTCGCTCCCGCCGCGGGATCACGCGAAGCGAGAGCAGGGTGATCGCCGACACGGCGTAGGTGCAGGCATTCAGCGCAAACGCGACTGTGGTCTGGTCGAGCAGGATCAGCACCCCCGCCAGGCCAGGGCCGAGCACCAACGACATGGCATCGACTTGGCTCATGAGAATATTGGCCCGAACCAGATTCTTCTCGCCCCCCGCTACGGCCGGCAGGGTCGCGCCAAGCGCGGGGCGAAACACGCTGAACAGACAGGTAGAGATAAAGACCAGTGGGAAGGCGATCCAGATCCGCTCGCGCGAGTCGACCGCCAACAACCCTACCATGCATACGACCCGCCCAAGATCCGCGATCACCATCATCTTGCGCCGATCGAACCGGTCGGCCAGCGCCCCCCCGATTGGCAAGAAGAGGGCATAAGGAAGCAACCGCACGAAGGTCAAGGCGGCAACAGTCGTTGCCGAATGCGTGAGGTTGTAGGTCAAGACAACCAGGGCGGTGATATACAACCAGTCACCAAATGCGGAAACAACCTGCCCTCCGAACAGCAGGGACAGATCGCGGTTACCCTGTAGTACCTGATAGGGTCCCAGAAATCTTCCCCCTCGCCGGGCGGCCTGCTCGTCCTCAATGGTGCTCATGGTCGTATGCTTCTCCGGGTCTATGAGAGGATGGGCATTCGGTGGACGCGAATAACCGCGACCATCTGACTGGACAAGGAGCGGGAGAAGAGACCACTACTTGGTCTCTTCTCCCGCTCCGAAAGCGTCACTCCCGCGAGTACGGGAGTGGGCCTTCATCTAGAACAAGCGATCGAAAGACATCGTGCTCTCCTTGCTGCTATTGATTTCTGTAAGCTTCACTCCCGCGAGTACGGGAGCAGGCTCTCTAGTAGCTGCGGTCGAAAGACATTGTGCTCTCCTTGCTGTGCAGGACCGAATTGCCTGCCTTCAGTCTGCGCTCGTTGAAGGACCGCCAACAGTGACGGTACCGTGACATCAGCGTGACAATGCTTCCGGGGCAACGTAAGATGCATGGAGTTCTCGTGAGGTTCGCGATGCACGATAATCGATCACGCGGTCTACATGGGGAGTTCACCTGTGAGTAGTCCCGGCGATCCGCTTCAATTCGCGGCACTCCTGCGGCGACACCGCCTTATCGCGGGTCTCTCCCAGGAAGCGCTGGCCGGGCGCAGCGGTCTGAGCATCGATGCCATCCGGGCATTCGAGCGCGGACGGCGAAGAACTCCACGACCTGAAACACTCAGTCTCCTCATGACGGCACTGGATCTTTCTCAAGCCGAGCGCATCTCACTGGTTACCGCCGTCGGAACCCCAAACGCTCCCCAGGCGCCTCTTCACCGCGTATCAGGAGCCATCCGCTCCATGCGCGGGCTGCCTCATCCTCCCGGTCCGTTGATCGGCCGCGAGCGCGAGATGGTCGCTGCCGGAAGACTGCTGCTCGATAACGATGGTCGTCTGCTGACGCTGCTTGGTCCCGGTGGTGTTGGCAAAACCCGCCTCGCCCTCGAACTCCTGATCCGCCACGAAAATGCGTTCGACAATGGCGCAGCGTTTGTAGGGCTGGCGCCACTTCGCGACCCGGGACTGATGCCCGCCGCAATCGCCGACGCACTGGGCCTGCGGGAGACTGGACAACAGGATATCTGGGCAGCTCTCCTCTCGCATATGCGGGATCGGCGGATCCTGCTGGCCCTGGATAACTTCGAGCAGATCGTCGATGCCGCCTCACTCGTTGGTGAACTCCTTCTTGCCTGCCCTCACCTGTCAATTCTGGTGACGAGCCGTAGGGCGCTGAACGTGCGCGCAGAGCAACGTTTTCCGGTGCAGCCGCTCGCTACCGTGCCAGCTCCTGCTTCCGGGCTGGACAATCCCCACCTCTCCGACATCCCTGCAGTACGTCTGTTCGTGGCCCGCGCCAAGGCCATGCAACCTGATTTCCATCTGGAGGCGGCAAACCTCGAAACGGTCGCGTCCATCTGCGACAGACTGGATGGGTTGCCGCTCGCGATCGAACTCGCCGCAGCCCGTGTGGCACTTTTGTCACCGGTGGATTTGCTCAAGCGCCTGATCCGGTGCCTGCCGGTGCTCACCGATGGGGCAAGAGATCTGCCCCATCGGCAACGGACCCTCCGCGCAACCATTGACTGGAGTTACGAGTTACTCACGGAGAGCGAACGGACCCTGTTCCGCCGCCTATCGGTATTTGCAAGAGGCTGCACGCTGGAAGCGGCGATCAGGGTCTGTTTCGCGGGTGAATTCCACGATGAAGAGGCCATGCGGCTGTTGTCTTCGTTAGTGGAGGGAAGCCTGCTGCGACTGAAAGACGATGGACGCGGTGATCCACGAATCTTCATGCTGGAAACGGTGCGCGAGTATGCTGGAGAACGGCTGGAGGAGAGTGATGAGGTTGTGGCGGTGCGCCGGCGCCATGCGATGTACTTCCTGACCTTGGCGGAGCGCGCGGAATCGGATCTGGGAAGTCCAAACCAGTCTCCGGCTCTCGAGCAGCTCGAAGGCGAACTGGACAACTTGCGCGCAGCGCTAACGTTTGGCTTTGACGAGGATCCAACAATTGGCCTACGCCTCGCCGCCTCGCTCTGGCAATTTTGGTGGTCACGTGGTTACCTCACGGAAGGACGAGATTGGCTGGAGCGGTTCCTGGTGAACGCTGTCTCATCCTCATCACCCATAGCACAGGCACGCGGTTTGCTCGGGGCTGGTTGCCTGGCCATGCAGCAAAGCGACTGGCAAGCAGCTCGTATCCACCTCGAGGCGGGACTGGCAGTTGCTCGCTCGCAGACTGATGTCCCCCTTACCGCCTGGTTTCTGCGTGAACTTGGCTCCCTGTTTTCCTACGCTTCGAGCTACTGGCGAGCGATTCCCCTCTTAGAAGAGGCATTGTCCACCAGCCGAACGCTCGATGATTCGCCAGGTCTGGAAGCATCACTCCTGAGCCTCGCCCGGATCCTGCGAAGCCATGGAGAATATGACCACGCGCGAACCTTGCTCAATGAAGCGCTAAGCGCCGCTCTCGCCCGCCATTCATCCCGATCGATCGCAGCCGTTCGCGTCGTGCTGGGCGACATCGCCCGGTACGAATCCAACCTTACGGAGGCAACCGCCGAGTACACGATCGGCTTGACCGCCGCGCGCGAGGCAGGACACAAGTCGGTTGAAGCCTGGGCCTTGGGGGGTCTCGGTCAGGTTGCACTCTGGCAAGGTGATCTCCCGGCCGCCACGGCACTTCTAGAGCGTGCACTCGACATGTACCGCGAACTGGGGGCAATCTTCAACACGGGCTTTGTACTGCACGTGCTTGGATTCGCGTCGTTGCGGGCGGAAGACAATATCCGTGCAGCGGATCTGCTACGAGAAGCGCTGACGCTGCGCTGGCAACTAGGAGTCGTGGCAGATAGCGCTGACAGCCTTGAGTTGTTGGCAATTATCGCCGTGAGATGGGGTCGGTCGAGACTCGCGGTCCGCTTGTTCGCTGGCGCCGATACCGCCCGAAATGTAACCGGGGCGCTCCTGCCACCGATCGAGCGAGCGTTCAAGGATGAGGCGATTCACTCCCTCCGACTGACACTTGGAGAAGTTCCATTCAAGGAGTTCTGGGAGGAGGGCCGGGAGATGCCGCTTGAGTCAACAGTCGACGAAGCACTCACACTGACAATTCAAAAAACGCCTACGACGCCCCTATAGCCTTGATCGAAAAACAGAGGTCAACCAATGGGAGCGACAACCTTGACCCGCGACTGGCGGCATGAAGGCTGCGAGCGAACTCCCATGAATACCGAACATAAATCACCTACAGCAACCGACAAAGAGCAACCTTTCGACATTGACGAAGCAATGGCATTGCTCCGCGACGCTGTTCGACCATTTCCCAAGGCGGCCATGTTCGCATTGCGGGACGAAGGCTTCGCCTCTCCTTTCGAGCAACTCATCGCCTGTCTGCTATCGGTAAGGACCTACGACGAGGTAAGTGTTGTTGCTTCGCGGCGATTGTTCGCGCAAGCTCGAACTCCAGCAGCTATCGCTGAATTATCCGAGCAGCAGGTCGACGCCCTGATCCCGGATGTCACGTTCCACGAGCGCAAGGCTCTGCAAATTCTGGTGATTGCCAAACGCGTCCGTGACGAATTCCACGGCGATCTGCCGTGCGACGACGCTACACTTCAATCATTTAATGGAATAGGTCCCAAATGTTCCCATCTCGCTCTGGGCATTGCCTGCAATCAACAGTGCATCAGTGTGGACATCCACGTGCATCGGGTGACGAACCGGTGGGGATACGTCAAAACAAGGACACCTGAACAAACGATGCTCGCCCTCGAACACGTCTTGCCCGATCGCTACTGGATCGAGATCAATGAACGGCTCGTCCCGTTCGGCAAGCACATTTGCACCGGAATCCGACCGAGATGTTCAACGTGTCTGCTCAATCGAGTGTGCCCACAGATAGGCGTAACATCGCATCGCTGACGTACACCCGTGAGTGTCGTGCATCGGCGATTGGTGAGGGATGAGGTTCCACCGCGCGCATCCCAATCACGTGTGGATCAAAACGACCAGGCACAGCGAATGACCCCGGAGCGGGTTCGCTCCAGGGTCATTCTCCACAATGCGGGAAGATGCATGGAAAGGACGGTGCATTGCGGTGTCACGATCCCCATCGTGGGAAAACGCAGGACCGTGACGACTCACCGCATCATCTTTCGATGACGGGAGAGGGCTAGCCCGGCGTGGCGGACGGTGGGTGTAGGTCCGCAGGAGAAAAACGCCACGCCGGTGTTCCAGTCTTGAGCCAAAGTTGCAGCTCTGGCTTTCAGTGCTAGGAACCTGTGATGAATGGCGTCGCGATCTTCAGCACCTCATCCTTTGTGAGAGCCTGATCGAAGGCCGCCGGGAACGGATTGGATGCGTTGAGGATGGCGAGATAGGCTGCGTGTCGTGCTTCGACGCCGTGGATGGTCAAAGCTGCAGTCAGAAGATCGCCATTGTCCATGAGATACTGGGCAGCACCACCATAAGCGCCGACGCCAGTATCCTCGATTGCCTGGGCAGTCGCGAGAAATCCGGCAGCGTCCTTGTATCCGAAATCATAAGTCGCTTCAGCCACCGGCTGACCACCAAGACTAGTGACGACCTTGGTCAGCGTATCGACGTGAGCAGCTTCATGAGCGGCGATCTCACCGAGAAGATCGAAGACGCCAGTCTGGAAACCGAGGGCAGTAATGCCAGCGGATCCAATGGAGGCGAGACCATCACGGTAGAATGCGGTCTCGAGGTGCTCGAGGGTCAACGCGTAATTGAGAACTTCAACATCGTTCGCGAATGGCGCGGCGCCATTCGGAGTTGCAGCGCCACTTGGAGTCGCATCACCGACGGACGGAGTTGAAGACTGCGCAGTGGCGATTCCGGTGATGCTGATAGCGGCCAAACCACCACCAGCGATCGCGGCATTGCGGACGAGGCGGCGACGAGAGATCGAGGTCATGCGAACGTTCAATGCTTGCTGAAGCATCGCCTCATACTGCGGTCGGTTTTGGCTAGACATCTGAGATACTCCCTTGAGATTCAAGTCTGAAATCGGATTGATGGTCAAGAAGACAATCAGGTGCGTTAGTTGCTGACGATGAACGGCGTCGCGGCAGCCAATACTTCATCCTTGGTCATCGGTGTCTCAAACGCTGCCGGGAATGGGCTGGCGCCAGTGATGAGGTTGAGGTAGGAAGCATGTCGCGCCTCGACAGCGACGATTGTTCCGGCTGCAGTCAGGAGATCCGGATTCTTGAGAGAAGAACCAGCACCGTCGTAAGCAGCAACACCAAGGTTCTCAACGGCAGCAGCCGTTGCGAGGAATGAATTGGCGTCAGTAACCTTGAAGTCGTACTTCGCTGCGGCCACCGGTTCGCCCCCAAGGCTGGTGATAACCTTGGTCAGCGTCTCGACATGTGCGTCTTCGTGTCCACCGATTTCCTTGAGCGAATCACCGATCGAGTTCCCGAATGCATCGTTACCGAACTCGTAATCCGCTGCGAGCTTGTAGAACGCCGACTCGAGATGCTCGAGCGTAAGCGCGTAGTTCAAGACGTCAACATCGTCCTTGAATGCGTCCTGTGCTGCGACGGTTCGCTTGACCGCGGATCCGGTCGACCCAACTATGTGAAGTGATCGAGATTGCATCCCGTTCTGCCCTTTCCGAATGTCTGCCAGCCCACGCTGGCATTCAAGCCAGGTCCGCATGAAGGAATCGCACCACCCGGCGGACCCTCCAAAAGACCAGTCGCCCACCGCGAGCGACGCTTCATTCAGTTAGACGCAATTGGCAACGGTTTGGATCACTTTGCAGGCAAACCGATTGTCAGGTGACGTTCAGAAACATGCGGTCGCTGCCGGAAGAAATGCAAAAAGCGGTAGAATTAAACCGATCCAAGTCTGCACGGCTTTCTATCGGCATGTTCGCTTAACGCATAGGTTCAACGGCAAAGCGAGACTGCTTCCGACGGAGACACAGACCGTCGAATCACCATGATCAGGAATCGTCGTCACGACCAAGGATGAATCAGATGCAGGCACGTCAACAAGATGCGGCGATAGCTATAATCACCCTTGGGACAGCAGCGACGGCGGGATTCTGGGCGTTCACGGTAACGCAGGTGGTTTCTGGAGACGCCGCCGCCAAAATGGTCGCAGATGCCAATTCCGGAAATCCGGCCGTACAGGCTGGACTGACCTATCTCCTGGCCAAGGTGCACGCGCGCAACACGGGAAGCATGGCCGCCGCCCTGAACCTTGCCGATTTCGCAGCGACCGGTGACGATGGTATCCTCCGACGTCCTGTCAGCATGGCCGTCCCCACACCGTCGCTGCAAGGTACGGTCGCAGCCGGAGCAGAATCGGAGGGATGGATTCCCCTGGCTGTCGACAATCCGGTCACCGCGACACTTTGGTATGACAGCACGATAATTTCGGGAAACTGGACGAATGCAATCCTCGCGATGGTCGACGGTGCCATAATCCCGGCGTTCACCGCCGGCGCTGCACCCGATGCATCTATTGGAAGCGACCCCGCGAATCCAGCCGGGGTGAATGATGCGGTTCTGGCCGGGGATTGGTCAGTCACCATTCTGCGCACAGCCTCCGGGCAGGAGGTCTACAACATGTCTGATTACCGGCTTCAGGCACTTGTTCAGGCACTTGGACAATCCGATAGTTCCGGCACCGAGATCCAGACCGAGATCCAGACCTGGTTGGGGGTCTACGCCCGGATAACCAACCTGAGCGATCACGCTGCCGTATTCTCTCCCAACGCTATGGAGCTGTCGGATCCATCCGGCGATCCCTGGGACAACATTATGGCCCTCACCGCACCCGATCCTGATCTAAGCCGGGAAGTCCTTCCCGGAGCAACGCGTGAAGGATGGGCGGCGTTCCAGTTGCGCCCTTACGTCACCACGCTTGATATTCGCGTCCTTCCGTCGGCAGTAGCAGACAGCGCTCGATACATCTCTCTCGACAAAGTTGGCAATGGTGGCACGAGCGGTGCCTCAAGTAAAGGATCGACGCCTGAGGCATCCGCGAAGGTGAAATCGGATCCTCTGAATATTTCTGCCGGGGGAACGGTAACGATCAACGACTCGCAGGTTAACCTCCGCAAGGAGCCGACGAGTGGAAGCAGTATTGTGGCCGAGCTTTCCTTCGGTGCGGTGCTCCAAGTGACAGGCGAACCGGTCGAAGCTGACGGGCATCGATGGTATCCAGTGATCGTCGTTTCAACAGGTGAAAGCGGATATGTTGTTCAAGACTACATCACGCCCGAGAAAGTCTGATCTGCACGTACTATCGCGCACCGCCGCGAAACTCTCTACAATGGTAGCAACGCAGGGAGATAGGAGTCGCACGATGATGACTTTTTTCTTTGATGGCAAAAGGTAATTCGGTGCAAACACTTTTGATTGCTGCCCTCGTTGTTGTGGGTGGTGTCGTTCAATACATACTCATGGCGCAAGCCATCAAGGACCTCTTGGGCCGCCCACGTGTTCGTGGTGACAACAAGATCCTTTGGGGACTGCTGATTCTGTGCGTTCCGATGATTGGCGCATTGATTTACAGTTGGATGGGTCCGACCAGTTTCCTGCAACGTTCGACCAGCGTTCCACGCAAGATGGCGCCACCGCAGTCTGTTTCCGGATTCCCAGCGCCAGAGCGTGACCATCGGATGCCCCCTCCGGCGAACGTCACACCGATTCGCGCCGCTCGCTCTCTGCGTAGCCGTCCGCTTCAGGAGAACGAAGCACCTTCATCCCATGGTCACGCCAAGGATAAAAACGCCTCATCGATGCCTCCGTGGAAAACGGGTTCCTAGGTTTGCCTGATGCACGATAGGCGTTTCACGTCCCCCTCCCTGCCCTTTGTTGGGACATCCCTTTTCATCTCCCCCAAATTTGCGGGGCATGATACAGGTTCGCATCCAGAGAATCCGGGCCGCTTTACCGCCATTCAGCAAGCGTTGGAATCGAGTAGGCTGCTTGGCGGGCGCTCACTTTCGGCATTCGAGCCTGCGCGCGACGAGCAGATAGTGCGGATTCATTCCGAACGTCATCTGCAACGACTCGAAGCGATCGTGCGCCAGGGCGGAGGCTGGATCGACCAGGACACGATGGTCGATGTTGATTCACTCGCAGTCGCACGCCTTGCAGCAGGTGCCGGTATCGCTGCTGTTGAGCATGTTTTGTCGGCAGCCGAGGGTAAGCGGCATGCCTTCACCCTTGGCCGTCCTCCAGGACATCACGCACGACCCGATCGCGCCATGGGCTTCTGCCTTCTCAACAGCATCGCGATCAGCGCCGCCCATGCACTCGATACGGGCCTGGATCGAGTTGCAATCATCGACTGGGACGTGCATCACGGCAATGGTACCCAGGAAAGCTTCTATGGAAGAAGCGATCTGTTTTTCTGTTCGATGCATCAGTGGCCACTGTATCCCGGCACCGGAGCTAGTAACGAACGAGGAACGGGCGCTGGAACAAACTGGACCCTGAATCTTCCGCTTCCTGCGGGAAGCGGTGATCTCGACTACCTTGACATCTTCGAGCGCGTCGTGGCTCCCGCAGTTCGCAAAGCTCGTCCTCAGCTCATTCTCGTTTCCGCCGGATTCGATGCGCACGCGCATGACCCCATAGGCGGGATGTCGGTGACCACCGAAGGCTTTCGCTCATTGACGTATCGGGTATGTGCCCTGGCAGATGAATTGTGTGAGGGGCGGTTGGTGTTCATCCTCGAAGGAGGATATGACCCGACAGCGCTTGCCACGTCGATCCTCGCCACCATTGAGGAACTCGATCGATCATCTCATTGATGAGGTACCGTAGGTTCACACTGTCGCTTCCACGAGTCGATACTGCTCAAGCTTTTTGCCCTGAACGACCGCGGGTTCGTGGATGTGAGGGTGGAGATGCATTCGTTTCTTCATTCCAATGCTGCTGATTCTGTCCGAGTCTCGTATCCTTGTCAGCACGTGCACAGCGTGCGACAACACCGTCTCGACGCTTCCGTGTCCGGACAGCCCGTATTTGCAGAGTATGGTGCATTCACCACCGCGCTTCCCTTTCGCCACGATCGCCTTTAAGAGGAACGATGCATCCATGGCAAATCCCCAATCGAATCAGGACAGCGAATCCGACGTGGTTGGACCAGACGTTCAGTCCGGTACGCGATCGATTTCGAACGCGGTTCAGAACCGTCAGGACGATGATCGTCGCCGCGATGAAGCGCGAACCGTCGCCCTCCAGAATCAGGTTGATGAACTCCGCCAAGCCATGCGGGAGGTAACGACTCGCCAGATTAAGGACGAGGAACTTGCCAAACAGCAGGAAACCATCCTCGCCCAGACTCGACTCTCGATCGAACAGAGCCGCCAGGAAGCCCAGCAGTCCTCCCAGGCGCGAGCGCTTGACGAGAATCGGACCCGTCAAATGGTCCAGGACCTCGAGGCGCGGATCGACGACGGAACGCGTCCGATTCGTTCGCTTCAGGCGCACGTTACTGAATTGCTCGACACCTCCCGCCGCAAGGTCGATGACAGCAGTCAGAACCAGCAGCGATTCGATGAACTCGTCACCATGATCGAGCACCTCTCTTCACTAGGCGATCGAACCACGGCGATCACTCACGGCCTTCGTGACAACATCGAAGGCGTTCGGAGCGAGGTTGATTCCCTCCGGCGTGATGTGATCCGCACTGACGACTCCGTGAAGATCGTCGACCAGGAGGCCCGACGCCGCACATCGGACGTGCAGGATGTAGCGGAAAGCTACGGGTCTCGGCTCGACGAACTGCGTGCAGACCTGGCACACCTGTATGACACCCTCGAAGACACTCGACGCGGACTTGTTCACGTTGATCCGACGCTCGATGAACTGCGAGCTGGAGAGCTTTCGTTACGGCAGGACATCACCCGCCTGCAATCGACCGTCAACGAGCGTCATGACACGTTGATCGACATGTATGACGACGCACGGCAGGAAACCGACGCCCGTTTCGACCAGATTCGTCTAAATCTGGAAGAGCGGTCGGAACGACTCAACGAACGCCTTGATGAGGCCAACGAAGCCCATCGTGAACTCACCTATCGAGTCAGCGATCTCAATAGCCAGTTAGAGGAATTGCGCCAGGTCGACGCCTCTCTGCATCGTGATATCTGGTACCTCCACGAGCAGCGCGTGCGCGTTCGACTGGAGCAGGTACAGGAAGAACTCGATATCGCGACATCCCAGCGCCGAGACGCTGAATCCGACGCTCAGAGTGGATTGGGTGGTCGATTTCGCCGTCGCACGTCAAATACCGACAATGTGGATCACTAGGCCGGTGTCAAGCTAGTTCGATCGATTGAGCAAGAACGTAGCGTCTTGAATCACTGCATCTCATCATATAGTGCACTGATGCACGATACAAACAGTGCATCGAATGCCAACGTGGCACACAACGAGTTCTGGCAGATAGTTATCCAACATGTACGTTCACCATACTGAACATTATTTGTTCCGACCAGGCATATGTCATCGGGTGATGTCCACCCATTGTCCCGAAGTGATGGGATTTCTGCCCTGCACCGTCCATCAGCACACTATTCCTTGACTCATTGGCAACCACCTTTTGCCGACTTCCATGGCCGCTTGGGATAGCCCCCTGATGTCAGGACAAATTGTCCACATCGTCCTCGTCTGCACTCCAAAAGAGTCTCTTTGACGCTCCTATCGCGCTTGACACCTCCATCCGGCATTGTTATGGTCCTCTTGTCCCGAGGGTCAGATACTCCTTGGCGTAGCATAACTTGGCTGGTATGAGCGCTAGGGCGCAGGTCGCTTGATTCACATCTCGATGCTTTCAAAAGAGGAATTGAGCAGATCGCGGCGTGTTGAAATTGCGACAATGACGTCATGATTTGGCACAGCGATAGGTACCTCGAAGCGGATTGATAAGAACCAGCACTGTGTGTTCGATTGAGGTGGTGGAACGAATAGGCGATTGGTCTGGGAAGCAACGATGTAATCGTCCCGACTGCTCCAGAAGGTACGTACCTTTTGACCGCCCGTACGCATCTCGACAGTTGGCAATATCTCCCTCTGACAACGATGTCTGGGATTGCGAAGAGAGACGATCTTCGCATCTGTCGGAAAGTCGAGATTGCATCCGGAAGCGAGCGCTTGTTTGCCAACGATGAACGTCACGATCGTAATGAACCGTTTTTACGGTTCTGGCGCCGGCACAATCGGACTGGCTGAGGGGCTGCTCAGTCGTTAGTGTTTACCAGGAGGGGGAGGGGTTGTCTAAGCTCCTTAAGCGAGTCCATAATGGACTCTTTCTTGCCGTTGCGGCACTTTTATGCGTGTCGCTTTTCGCACCGGTGATGACGGTTGCCGCGCAGGATTCTGCGGCGGGCACGACGATCGTCGCCAACACAGGTGGCGACGGCGCAACACTTCGACAAAACGCCGGAGCGGACGCTCCCGCAATAACCACATTGACCGAAGGAACCGAAGTCATTGTTCTTTCGGGGCCACTCTCCGATCCAGACGGAAATACCTGGCTCCAAGTCTCCGCAAACGGTTCGATCGGTTTCGTCAGCGCTGCCTTCATCGGCACGAGCGCTGCGTCATCAACCTCAGCTTCTTCCACTGTTGCCCCTGCGACTGACGCACCAACCGAACCAGCAGGACAAGCGCAAACTGCTCCTCAGTGGGCTCAACCGATCGAACAAGGTGTTGTTGTCAACAACTCGGACGTTGGAAGCTTGCCAGCGGACGGTCTCTCCGTACGTATTGCGGCATCGACTGATGCCGAGGCTATAGCGCATGTATTCGCAGGTGACCGCGTCGAAGTGACCGGACCGAAAGTGTGGTTGGGCGATACGCCGTTTTATCCTGTCAACTATGGAAACGGCGGCGGCTTCGTCAACGCATATTTCCTCATACTCGATTCGGAGGCCGTTACTGAAGCCCCGAGTGAAGTGGTTACCGAAGCCGCAACCGACGTGCCAACGGAAGTCGTTACCGAGGTTCCTACCGAAATTGTCACCGAAACCCCAACGGAGGCAGTCACCGAGATCCTGACTCAGGCTCCCGCGGAAATCGTCACCGAAGCCCCGACGGAAGCTGTCACCGAGATCCCAACGGAGATCCTGACTCAGGCTCCTACCGAAATTGTCAGTCAAGCCTCGACGGAGGCAGTCACTGTCGTGTCTACCGAAGCGGTAACTGAAATTGCGACTGACGTCGTCACTCAGGTATCAACCGACGCGAAAGCAAGTGATCAAATCGGAACTCCCGTCGTCATCCTGACGTCGATCGTCACGGAGACTCCAGTCCCTGGCAGCACCGTTACACCTGCAACGGACGACAATGCAAGCCCGGTTGCCACGGAAGCGACCTCTGACATACAAGACGTAACAGAGATTGCGACCGAGCAACCTGCTGGGACCGCAATTGCCACGACACCGACCACGGAGGCATCACCCTCTACCACGATGATACCGGTCCAAACCCTGGTCACGTCGGCTCCGGACGATGCGAGTGCCATTGGTTCGGCAACGGTAACGGGCACTAACGGCGAAGGCATTCGATGCCGCGTCGCAGCGGATTCATCCGCGAGCACGATTGTTGTCCTGGCTGAGGGCACCATCGTGAAGGTCTTTGCGAATCCCGGCAACGGATGGTTGCAGATCGGGTGCGGCGAGCAGTTGGGGTATGGAAACGTCAACTATCTCTGGTCCGGTGGCGCAAGTGATGCCGACATCAACGCCGGCGGCCTGCTTTCCGTATCCGGCACCGGTGGCGGTCTCAATTGCCGCACCGGGGCAGGTACAACCTTCCCCGTCATTACGACAATCGCGGATGGTACCGCCGTCTCGGTGCGCGGACAATCATCCAATGGCTGGACTCCGGTGACGTGTGGTGGTCAGCAAGGATTTGTCTCTTCCGCATACATCAGCGTTAGTCCGGTCAGCGGAGGCACAGGTGCCGGTGCATCCGGAACCGGCACGATCTCCGGTACGGGCGGAGACGGCGTTCGCTGCCGCACTGGGGCAAGCACGACAAGCAGTGTCATTCTGGTTGTCGGCGAAGGCACGACGGTCACCATTCGCGGTGCAGCATCGAATGGCTGGACTCCGGTAACCTGCGGCGGACAAAACGGATTTATCTCGTCTCAGTTCCTAACCGGGAGCGCGAGTGGTTCAACCAAGACTCCAACACCTGCTTCTGGTGGGGGCACGTCGACTGGATTTGTATCGGTTTCTGGTAGCGGTGGCGGCGTGAATTGCCGATCCGGTGCCGGGTTGAACTTCGCCGTGGTTGCTGTGGTCGCCGACGGCGCGACCGTTGCCACTCGGAGTGGTTCCACGAACGGCTGGCAGGCAGTCACGTGTGATGGCCAGAACGGCTTCATTCTTCAAGAACTCACGTCGCCAGCTACGGGAAGTGGTTCAACTCCGACACAGACGCCTGCACCAGGAAGTGGAAGCGGTGCCACAGGGACAGCTACCATCACTGGGACAGGCGGAGACGGTGTTCGCTGCCGGATCAGTATTCCAAATGGTAACGTCATCACCCTTCTTGCCGAAGGATCTTCCGTAACGCTGCGCGACACCGCAAAAGACGGTTGGCAGCCAGTGATCTGCGGCGGTCAGAACGGCTTCGTATCGTCCCAATTTCTGACAATCGGTGGTGGCACAGCGCCAACCGCCACGGCGATCCCAGGCGGGGGGACGAATCCTTCAGGCAACCTGGTTAGTGGCGATCACGCCAAGGTACTGTCGGACCTCAACCTTCGCTACTCCCCTTCTCTCGGCTCTGGAGTTTCGATGGTGGTTCCAATTGGAATCGTCGTCGAGATCACTGGAGGCATGGATAGTGGTTTCTATCCTGCCAACTACGATGGCCTCAAGGGTTATCTGAGTGGCGATTATCTAGCCAAGACTTCTGACGCGCTGAGCAAGCGGGGCGGTTCCGGTAATCCGGGAACAACACCGACGCCTGCGCCAGGCGGAAACGGAAGTGGTGGCGGGTCTGCCACTGGCAGCGCGATGGTCGACTTTGCCATGGGCTACCTCGGCTATCCATACGTCTGGGCAACCCATGGCCCGTCGTCCTTCGACTGCTCTGGCTTTACCTACTGGGTAGCCATGAACGTCATGGGGATCGACATTGGCACGGGAACCTGGACACAGTCGGTGGCCGGCTCTCCGGTGAGCCGGGCCAATCTGCAGCCTGGTGATCTGGTCTTCTTCCAGAACACCTACGCTTCTGGCCTCTCGCACGTAGGTATCTACATCGGCAACGACCAGTTCATCCACGCGGAGAACGAGACAACCGGTGTTAAGATCAGCGATCTCAATTCGCAATACTACTCTTCTCGCTGGTATGGAGCGGTCCGACTCGGATAATTCCACACCATGAGAAAGTGGGAACAGAAAAGGAGGGGCAAATGCCCCTCCTTTTCTGTTCCCACCATACGTGACTGTAGCGTGGCCAATAATGCAAGCGACTTGTCTGGAGGTGAGGGCTCTTGTGCGCATGATCGATATTCCAGGTGTAAGGACCCGCATCGCCTTGCTCGACATTCCTGGCACGGACTCGACAGCCCCTGTAAGGGTCTTTCTTCATGGACTTGGCTCATCCTCGATTGCGACGTTCCCGGAGATCGTCGCTCACCCCGCACTTCGCCGCTCACGATCGGTCCTTATCGATCTTCCGGGGTTCGGATACAGCAGCGCCGCTAGCAAAGTGACGAAGAGTGCCTCGAGAAACGCAGCGATCAGGTTTTCGAGCGATTCGGATGATTCCAACGAGTTTGATATCGAGATCGAGAGCCAAGCCGAGGTCGTTGCGCGCATCCTGGAGCATCTGGAGCTCTCTCACGCGCATGTGGTAGGACACAGCATGGGTGGATCGATTGCCGTTTCCCTCGCTTACGTCCGACCGGACCTCGTCTCGCACCTGACTGTTGCCGAAGCGAACCTTGATCTGGGGCATGGCACCCTCGGCACGCATATTATTCGACGGACGGAAGCCGCGTTTGTCGAAGATGGCTATTCCAATCCCGTCAGAGGCATACAGCAGCAGCAGGCACTTCGAGGTGAAGGAAACGCCGCAATCTTCCTCGGTACACTCCTGCAGGCATCTCCCCTTGCCATGTATCGGGCAGCCGCCTCCCTGCTTGCCGAACGCACTCCCACCTTTCGCGACCAGTTCATCCATGCCAGAATGTCCCGCACGTTCATCGCCGGCGAAACCTCAAACGATATCCTGGCAAGTGACCTGATCTCACATGGAATCAGGTTTATCGAGATCCCCAACACCGGTCACGTCATGATGGACGACAATCCGGAGGCATTCGCGGAAGCCATCGCATCGAGCGAGGGCAATGCCCTCTCTTGATGTCACGACGGAGGCTTTCACCGCCGCATCTACGTACATGCGACGAGAACCGCTCACGCCCCACGCAAAACGCCCACGACCGGATGACTCCGGTCGTGGGCGTTTGTGACTGGCAAAGGGATATGTTTGGCAAGCGAAGAACCATACCTGATCAGGAAGCTATCACGCCGTCCTCATCGACCACGGCAGCTCCCGCCGCACCACCCTCGTTACCATCGAATGCAAGGCGCGACGAGAGTTCAGGCGACGCGGCCTTGATCCGATCGCGAATGTCCTCCAATACTCCCGGGTTGGCCTTCAGATAGGTCTTGGCATTCTCACGCCCCTGACCAAGCCGCTCCTCACCAAGATAGAACCAGGCACCACTCTTCCGCACGATCCCAAGGTCAGTCCCGACGTCAAGCACACTGCCCGAGACGGAGATGCCCTCGTTGTACATGATGTCGAATTCAGCCTGGCGGAAGGGCGGAGCTACCTTGTTCTTGATGACCTTGACTCGCGCCCGGATACCAATGGCATCCTGTCCGTCTTTCAGCGTCTCGATCCGGCGAATATCCATCCGTACAGATGCGTAGAACTTCAGCGCGTTACCACCGGTGGTCGTTTCCGGCGAACCAAACATCACACCGATCTTCATACGCAGCTGATTGATGAACAGCACGCAGGTATTGGAACGGCTGATCGCACCAGTCAACTTCCGTAGCGCCTGACTCATCAAGCGAGCTTGGAGACCAACATGGGAATCGCCCATGTCACCCTCGATTTCGGCCTTCGGCACCAACGCGGCAACAGAGTCGATCACGATGATATCCAGCGCTCCGGATCGCACCAGCGTCTCGGTGATCTCCAATGCCTGCTCGCCTGTATCAGGCTGCGAGATAAGCAATTCATCGAGGTTGACACCAAGCTTGCCAGCATAAATCGGATCGAGCGCATGCTCGGCATCGACGATCGCCGCCATACCACCCATCTTCTGCGCCTCGGCAATGATATGCAGCGCCAACGTTGTTTTACCGGAAGACTCAGGACCGTACAACTCGACGATCCGTCCTCGTGGAACTCCACCAATACCCAGCGCCAGATCGAGTGCGATACTGCCGGTCGGAATCGAATCAACCTGCATCGGATTGGCTTCGCCAGGAGCCATCTTCATGATGGAACCCTTGCCAAACTGTCGCTCAATCTGGGCGATGGCCATATCGACCGACCGTGTTCGTTCTGCCTGCTCTTTACGCTCGGCTTGATCTTTCATGGAAACTGCCTCTCCCGCTGATTGGGCGTTTGCGCCCGGTGTCTTGTAGCGCTATTGCGCTCGACATGGGGAATCATTTCGAGCATCATCTCATCTTTGATTCAGGAATCATATGCGGGGACCATCGCTTTTGATGTCGCCCGTAGATTCGTTTCCCTCACCTCGACGTGCGCCCCCATTTTCCATATGAGAAAAATGAGAACATCCGTTCGAATTGAATGCTAATAATACCGCGTTTGGAACATCTGCGCAATGCCTGTTCCCTCAGTAATGCGGGCCCCTGAACGGTTGCCGAATAGCGAACGTACGATCTCTCTGGTTGACGCGAAGGACATTACCAAGCTTACTCTGGAATGGTCAGAGGGATGGTCTTGCCTTCGGTGGGAGCCGACGCTTCAAACGTCGCTTCCGGGACCACAATCTCTTCGATTGACTGCACTCCTTCGTCCACAGCGCTGTCGGAATCTCATGCGTGACATGCGTGCTCGACCCTGAAGAACACGCCTCTGATTCATTTGACTATTGGCCTCGTCAGAGACTCGGAGCATGCCTCACGCATACCGCAAGAAACCCCGCCGTCAGCGGATTCTTGCGAGCTTGAGAAGCGCTGCCACGGATGCTCCCTCAGTGGATGAGGCTGCATCCGCTTATTCCGTCCACCTGTCGACAGTCATGCGTTCCACGCCTTAAGACGCTGGTTGCTTCGATCCGAACGAGGGTGTGCCGCACTGCGCAATTGCCGGGGCATCTACGCCTCCCGCTTCTCGCGCGAAGCACCCCGGCAGGTCCTTGACAAGAAGTTTCTTTGCTGCCTATGATTCGCTCACTTGGCCGGACTGTATACAGAACACAACGTCACTGATTACGTGTGGTTACGTTTCCATCCCGAAAATCGCTCCGAGAAGCGGTTTGGCGGAGGGGAATTGACGCGCCCCCAAAGATGCAGCTCGTTGTTGCACCGTTCCTCGGTGAAGCAAACCTCGCCCCGCCAACAGGTGGCGTTGGACAGCAGGAGTTAAGACCATGGCGACAGATGTCGGAATCAGAGACCGGGGCGGCGATCGTCTTTTCAATATCTTCAACTACGTGGTCCTTCTGGTTCTTCTCGTTGCCGTTGCCTACCCGCTCATCTACGTTGTGAGCGCCTCGATGAGCGATCCACGTTCCGTCATCTCGGGGAAGATGTGGCTCTGGCCGGTCGATATCACCTTCGCTGGCTACAAGGCAGTCTTCAATAATCCCAAGATCATCACCGGCTTTCGCAACTCTCTTTTCTATACCGTCGCCGGGACGTTCGTCAGCATCATCCTGACCCTGCTGGCTGCCTATCCGCTGTCCCGTCGAGATCTCGCTGGTCGCAATTTCTTCATGGTCCTCTTCGTATTCACCATGCTGTTCAACGGCGGTCTGATTCCCACCTACCTCACCGTCCGCGAGCTAGGGCTGCTCAATACCCCGTGGGCGCTGATCTTCCCAACCGCCCTTTCCGTCTATAACCTCATCATCACGCGTACCTTTTTTCAGGTGACGATCCCGAGCGAAATGCTGGAAGCTGCTCAGCTCGATGGCTCTAGCGACTTCCGCTTCCTGCGCGACATGGTCATCCCGCTTTCCGGTCCAATCATCGCTGTCAACGCCCTCTTCTACGCCGTTGCCCAGTGGAACGCCTACTTCAACGCGCTTATCTACCTGACCAACCAGAATCTCTTCCCTCTCCAGTTATTCCTCCGAGAAATTCTGATCCAGAATCAGGTCGATGTCAGTCAGATGGGCGATATCAGCAAAATCGTCCAGCGACAGCAACTCAGCGACCTGTTGAAATACTCGCTGATCGTTGTCGCCAGCATCCCGGTCCTGATTATTTACCCGTTCGTCCAGAAGCACTTTGTCCGCGGTGTCATGATCGGTTCCCTCAAGGGTTAGCACGATAGTTGGATCCATCGAATCCAACTGGCAGCAGGGCATCCACCTGCATCCGGATCCGGATCGATACCCTTGGAGGAATGTTCAATGCAACTTTCATCGCCCACAAAGAATCCGATCGTCAACACCATTCCGGTCACCAGGAAGACGACGAGAGTCGGCACGCTCCGAACCAATATCCGGCGCTGCTGGCAGCTGTATGCGATGCTCGCGCTGCCACTCCTCTGGTTGCTGCTCTTTGCCTACATCCCGATGTGGGGCGTGCAGATTGCCTTCAGGGATTACAAGACGCGCGGTGGCTTCGCTGGCATCGTCAATTCCCCATGGGTGGGTTTCGACAACTTCGAACGATTCTTCAATTCGTTCAACTTCTGGCCGATTCTCCAGAACACGCTGATCCTCAACGTCTATTCCCTTGTCGCCGGTTTCCCATTGCCGATCATCCTCGCGCTTTCGTTGAACTATGTCGGACGTCGATGGTTCAAGAAGACGGTTCAACTTGTCAGCTATGCTCCCTACTTCATCTCAACCGTGGTCATCGTCGGCCTGTTGTTCCAAATGCTTTCGACCACCGGGCTTGTGAATCAGCTGCTCGGGTTGTTCGGCGTCGATCCCGTGTACTTCATGTCGAACCCCTCGTACTGGAAGTCGATCTATGTCTGGTCTGGCGTCTGGCAGACGGTGGGCTTCGGCTCGATCATCTATCTGGCGGCGTTGGCGGGCGTGGACCCGTCCCTCCACGAAGCGGCCATCCTCGATGGCGCTAACAAACTGCAACGAATCCGCGACATCGATCTCCCGGGCATCCTTCCTGTCGCGGCGATCCTGCTGATCCTGAACATGGGCAGCCTCCTCAGCACGGGGTTCGAGAAAGTGATCCTGATGCAGAATCCTCTCAACCTGGGCACATCGGAAGTGATCGATACCTATGTCTATCGCGTTGGTCTGGCGTCACAGATTCCACAATTTGCCTATGCGACGGCGATCGGTCTCTTCAAGTCGGTGGTCGGACTCGTCCTTATCCTGTCTGTCAACCGCATCGCCAAGAAGATGAACGCCGCCAGTCTCTGGTAGCCATTCCAACTCGGCTGTCGCACGGCGTCGCCAGATACGACCACGGCCACGAACACGAACGAGCGCCTTCCCCCAGGGCGCTCGTTTTCGATGGCGATGTCTCGCACCTCTCACCTCTCACCACTCAGCACGATGCGGAAGCGGGAACAATCCAACGATCTGCAGTCATTGCTTCAAGCCGATCCGATTCAGGGTCGGATTAGGGTCGGGTTTCGGGGTTGCGATTTCGCGAACAGGCGGGTACCGTGTCCCGTCACATCACGTCCGTCGATCATCATCGCTCATCAACCGGGAGCACATCATCGTGACGACTCTCCAATCCGCCGCTGCTTCGCAGTTCGCTCGGTGGACCATTCCCGATATCAGCCAGCCGCTCTTTACCACCGCCAGATGGATCTGGGACGCAGGCGAACCGAGTCCGCGCAACGCATGGCGCTGGTTCCGACGCTCGTTCGAGCTTGATGCCCCCGCTCCGCTGGCAACGATCCGGATCACGGCCGACACCCGTTATGTCGCTTATGTCAATGGCACGCAGATAGGACACGGTCCGGTGCGAGGCTTTCCGGATTGCTGGTTCGTCGATTCATGGGAGATCGGCCATCTTCTCCGCGTCGACGGTCCGAACACGATTGCCGTTCACGTGCTCCACTTTGGAGTCGCGACGTTCGCCGATCTCCGCAAACAGGGCGGTCTCCTCGCCGAGATTCATCTTTCGGATCAGTCCGGGTCCGCCGCCGTGATTGGATCCGACGATTCGTGGCGAGTGACGACCCCTGCCAGCCACAATCCGCGTGCCACTCGGCTCTCCTGCCAGCTCGGTTTCACCGAACAGATCGACGCCCGTCTGGCACCCGATGACTGGACCTCCCCATCGTTCGACGATTCCGACTGGGGTCCGGCCATCGTGATCGCGGAGATTGGCGAGGGACCGTGGCGAAGATTGGTCCCCCGAGACATCCCGCCATTGCAAGAGCAGTCTGTTCGTCCGTCCCGGATCGAGCAGCTCGCATTCGTTCGCCCGGCCCCAATCAGCGCGGCGATCGACCTCCGCGTGCAGATGTCGCCGGAAAGTGCAAGCCACGCCAATCACATCTCATACGAGGCGTATCTCACCACCACGCTGCGTCTCGATGAGCCAACCACTGTCACGATCTTCTTGCCGGGGCCTGATTACAGGCATCCTGGAATCAACGTCGACGGACGTTGGTACCCGTTCACATCACTCGAGGCCGGACCACAGGAATCGCACAGCCTGACGCTTCCGCTCGAACGTGGCGATCACTTGCTCGTGATCGGTGTCTCCGGCCAGGATCATGGGCACACGTTCAGCCTGCTCGTCGATGCCGATGCTCCGGGTTCGATCTCGCTGGTGTCGCCACTTTCCGGAACGGACACCGACACGCCATTCGCCACGATCGGACCGATCACGGGCGTCGCCGTGGGCACGGTCGAACTCATATTCCCAACCGTCCCACCGATTCCCGAAGACATCTCGACACTCGCGGAGACAGTCAGTGATGCAGCCGGCCTGCTCGGCTTTGGCAATCTCCTGCGACCGACTCCATCTGCACTCGTCAGTCCGGTCAGCCTCTACGGACTTTCCGTCCATCCACGCGAGCGTGACGAGGCCGCAATTCCAGCCGAATTGCAGGCGAGCGTCTCGGGCAACAGCATCTCGATCCCACACCGCGCGGACCGCGACACCGAATTGATATTCGATCTCGGTCGCGAGTTCTCCGGCTTCGTCTCGTTCGAGGTCGAAGCTCCAGCCGGCACGATCGTTGATGTCTACGGATTCGAATACCTGCGTGGCGAACATCGGGAAGATCTCGACAATACACTCCGCTACACCACCCGTGTGGGTCGCCAGCAGTACACCTCGCCGTCTCGTCGCGGCCTCCGTCATCTTCAACTGACGTTTCGCAACCTTGGAGATTCCCGGGTCCGCCTTCACGACCTCAAGGTGATCGAGAGTCATTTCCCCGTGTCGGGAGTCGGCCACTTCCGGTCGAGCGATACACGGCTGAACGAGATCTGGGAGATCAGTCGCCGCACCGTCATTGCCTGCATGGAAGACACCTATGTCGACTGCCCCGCGTTCGAGCAGGTCTTCTGGGTCGGAGATTCGTACAGCAGCTCGCGTTTCGCCGCTTACCTGTTCGGCGCCGAGGCGCTCACCGAGCGCTGCCTTCGCCTCGTGCCGGGATTGGGACCTCAATCTCCCCTTTTCGGCTCGAACGTCCCCTCCGGATGGGACAGCGTCATCCCCAATTTCACGTTCTTCTGGGTCCAGGCCTGCAACGAGCACTGGTTTCGGACAGGAAACGGTCAGTTCGCGCGCGACATCTGGCCGCACGTGCAATCGACCCTGAACGCGCATCTTTCTCACCTGAATGCCGCCGGAGTCTACGAGATCGATGCCTGGAACCTGCTCGACTGGGCTCCGATCGACCAGCCGAACTCGGGTGTCGTCGCCCACCAGAACTGCCTGCTGGTGCTCGCACTCGACGCCGCCCGCTCTATAGGCGAGGCAGCCGGCGAAAGCGAGGCGGGGGCAGGCTTCGGGCGCGCCGCCGCTGCCCTTCGTCAACACATCGATGCAACGCTCTGGTCGGACGATGCCGGTGCCTACATCGACGCGATCCACAGCGATGGACGGTGTTCGAATGTGATCAGCGTGCAGACGCAACTCTTCGCCCTGCTCGCCGATGTCCCAACCGGCGAGCGCCTCGCCCGGATCGAATCGGTCATCGTCGACCGACCTGCGAAATGGGTCCAGATCGGCAGTCCATGGATGTCGATCTTCCTCTACGACGCCCTGGCGGCTCGCGGGTACACCGCCGACGCGCTGGCCGATGCTCGCCACAACTACGGCATGATGCTCGACCACGATGCGTCTACCTGCTGGGAAGTCTTCCCGTCATCCCCGGTTGCGGGTGGCAACACGTTGACCCGCAGCCATTGCCACGCATGGTCGGCTGCCCCGGCAGCTTTCTTTCCCGCTCACCTGCTGGGAATCCGGGCGCTGGCACCGGGTTGGAAAAGCGTGCTGATCGCGCCCGAACCATGCGGTCTCTCGTGGGCGGAAGCGACCGTGCCTCTTCCCGATGAAGGATTCATCGAAGTGAACTGGAGCATAGACGAGCTGGGCGCGATGACGCTCAATATCAACGCGCCCGAAGGGATCGATATCCAACCCCGCCTGCCAGCAAACATCACGGGCGAAATCAATCTCTACCGCCACTGAAACGCGATCCGGACGATTTGCCGAATAATCGCGTCTCGAACTCATGACAAGAGACCGGTTGGCCCCTGAAGACAGGCCGACCGGTCTCTCTCGTCCCTGAGTGGGATGGTCGTTCTCCCCGGCTTCCCGGCGCTGGTCGCGTTGGCGGGATGGCTTCGATCCCTTCGATGACCGATGAGCACCAACCTGCGAGGAGCATTCCGCCTCGATGTCGCTCGATGTGCAGTCGCATGCCCTCCTTTCCTAGGACATCTATATATATATTTATTCCAAATGTAGCGCGAAATGGCGTGGGATTCGCATCATCATGCGTTCAATTACATATTGAGCACCGTGCGGATATGCTGGGTGATATTCAGGCTGGGTGCATGGAGCAATAAGGAATGCATATTGGATGCGGCCCTGCACGATCCGATCAATCCCGCCCCAGACTGCAAGGCATTCGGATGAACTACTCTGTCGCAACGCTCTTTCAGTTCGGAAGCTCCGGCAAGATGTCCACTGAGCTCGCGGGATCGACGCGTTCGGTTTTACCCGGCGCGGTGGCGAACCTCCCGCGGTTGTTACCGACTTGACTCCACGCCACCTCACCACCTCCATCCGGTTCGCTGACGAAATCCGAACGAAGGGAGGCATGACTTCTGGCGTGACTTCTTTCCCATGTCGATCCGTCCCGACGCGGAACTTTGCGACGTATCAATAGTGGGATATGACATTCATAGATGTGTCCCATCCAGAGGCGGCCGCGCTCCCTCATCCCGAACAGTCCGCCCTCGATGTGACGCGACCGAACGCCATCCGGTCATTGCAATCGGGTGTCATGAATCGGCGCCGTGCGATCGGTGCGCTGTCGGGATGTGCGGCGTTGCTGGCAATCGGCGGTCTGGATTCACAACAGGCGGCGGCTGGCGCCCGATCCGATCGATCGGACGGAATCCTTCGTGATCTCGACGACGACGCCGATGCCTGGAAGATATGGGTCGATCCGGGCAATCTGCCGGACGGCTCGCTCCTCTATGACCATTCCCTCTCCGGGCACTCCGGGCACTCCGGGCAACCTCGCCGGTGACGCGTTGCGGCTGGCAATCACGGGCGAAAATCGCCCTTACACCCACCTTCACGGGTACCGAACGCTTCAGCAGGAACCGCACGTCGCCGCCGTCGAGATGTCGATGCGCTGGTGGTTCAGCGAGACGACGTGGAACAACCACGGCGAGCCTTCACGAATCCAGGCAATCGAACCAGCGATCAACAAATGGGGTGTCGATCTTCGCTACGAATGGGCGCTCCAATGGCAGAACGTGAGCGATGGATCAGGGAGCTTGGAGGATTCCCCCGCCTGGCGCATCTGGAGCGGAACCGAGTGGTTCGACACTGGCCATTCGCAACTGCTGGAGCCGGATTGCTGACACGATCTGATTCTCCATGGCGATCTCATCGACGGAATGGTTCACTACATCGAGATGAGCTGCGACGATACGATCATTCCGCTCGGACAATCCTTCGCACCAGTCGCGACCGTTGGCAATGACGATCTGGTCGTCACCCTGCAACTGGGCGGCAACTACGCGCAGGATGCCTACGAATGCCTGTTCGACGACCTCACGCTCAGTTGGTGGAACCGGACGAGCCCGTGGTGACCCCTTGATTCGCACATGACCCGATATTTATCCCGTCCCTGTCGACCGATCGCCACATCACCCCCCCGACCCGCCCCCTACTTCCCTACTGCAATCGGCCTCGCGTGAGGGTCGGCCAGATCGCGATCAAGACACCATGACGAGCGACAAGCAGCTGATCGTGCAGGTGAATCGCCTGATCGCTGTAGCCCACATGCAGGGTCACCCGATCTCCGACGCGTGGAGTATCGGCGTCATGATCGAGCGTGATCGTGCCGTGCTCGGCGGATAACGCAACCGATTGCACGCCCTGAATCCCAACCACTTCAGGTGGCCGGGCCGAAGGATCGATCGACTTGCGCCCCGCGTCGAAGATGATCCGGCGCGGTGTCGGGCGACTTGTGACCGACACCACCAACGACAATGCGGGTTCGACCGGAACATTCAGCGCACGGTACATTTCGTCCCCGAAAATACCGCCTCCGGCCTGCACCTCCGTAACACCTGGCATCTCGCGGGCAGTCAGGAACGTTCCTGTCCCTCCGCAGGAAACGATCTCGACCGGGATTCCAGCAGCGCGAATCGCATCCGCCGTCGCCGTCAACCGTCCTACCGCAGCCTGAATCTCCAACATGCGCGTGGCATCGTCCGCGATCGCGACGGCATGACCTTCCCACGCCATTACCCCCGCAAAACGGAGCGACGTCATCTGACTCAATTGCATGGCGAGCGCCACCGCATCCGGACCGGGTGCGATTCCGGCCCGTTGCATGCCGGAGTCGACCTCGATCAGCACCCGTGGCCGCGATCCGAACTTCGCCGCTGCCCGGTCCAGCTCACGCGCATTGGCGATGTTGTCGACCGCGACAATCACGTCGCAATAACTCGCCAGAGCTGCCAGCCGTCGCGCCTTGATCGGTCCCACAATCTGGTTGGCGATGAGCATGTCACGAACCCCGGCAGCGGCAAACACCTCTGCCTCCCCGAGCTTGGCACAGGTGATACCGATCGCACCGACTGCCAGTTCCCGATGCGCGATCGCCGGAGACTTGTGCGCCTTTGCGTGCGGTCGCCAATCGATTCCACGCTCGCGAGTCAATGTCGTCATCATCGCGATGTTCCGGTCGAGCGCGTCAAGATCCACGATCAGGGCAGGGGTATCGATCTGGTCGAGCGGCAGGCCGATGAGCGTTGTCAGCATGAATTCTTCTCGCTGGGGAATGCCTCGAGGCGCGGTGTGTATCAACGGGCGCATTGTAGCGGGGAAATCCCGGAATGGAAACGCCCCGTGGGTGGGCAAACCGGAGGCGGGACGATGCCGTTGATGAACGAGCCCGGGAATTGATTTCCTGGGCTCGTTCATCAACTATCGGTTATGGATCAGAACCCACCCCCTATCCGGAAGTCACGTCCCGTCGCAGGAAAATGATATAGGAGAGCGCGACGAAAATTGCGGTATAGACACCAATCACGATCGCCGCGATCCAGCCTGCCTGCTCCGTGAGTCCAACTTCGAGAAGTTTGGTCGAGTTGTATGCCAGACCACCCTTCTGGATTTTCCCGAAGACATCGCTGACCGGATTGAGAATCGCAAAAAGGGTCGGTTCGAGAATGACCAGACCAAGCGCAACCCCGATACCTGCCGCGTTCGACTTGGTCCAGAGGGCAAGCAGGAATGCGAGCGCCATCGTCGGCAGGTTCTGATAGATCAGGCCAACACAATAGGCAAGGACATCGCCTAGGGCACCTGCGCTGAAGTTCCAACTCTCTCCGACGACGATGGACGAGACGAAGGACATCGCGATCGTCAATGCGGCGAGGATGACACTGAACACAACGCAGTAGATCAGCAACGTGGTGAACTTGGCGGTGAGCATGGCCGAGCGGCTCCGCGCTCGTGCCAGCAGCGGACGAATCGTATTCCAACTGAACTCGTTTCCGATCAGCCCGGCAGCAACGATCACGAGCATGATCCCGCCAAAGAGGCTGTTGAACGAAAGTCCAAACTGACGAATCTCCGAAAATTTCAGATTGTTCTTCAGATCGGGGGCGTTTGCCGAACTGGCAAAGAACGATCCTATGGCGAATCCGCCGTAGAAGAGACCGACCATCAACGCCGCGATCACGATCAGTAACCATGATTGAGGCCGCCGCCGCATCCGGAACAGTTCGCTCTTGAGAAGATGAATCATGTAAAACTCCCGCGTGCAGGCTCGCAAGCCCACATTCTGTACTTGCTCGTGCTGCTATTCATACGCCTGAACATGAAGGCCGGTCGCAGACTTTTCAGGCATTCAGCTCTTCACGCTTTCGGATGGCTCGTCGGTCATCTCCAGGAACAAATCTTCGAGCGAACTGTGCTTCGAGGTAATCGATCCGGCGAACATGTTCTGTTCGATCAACGCCCGATTGATCGCGACGCCGGAATCGTCCGGGGCCACCACGATCAGTCGACCTTCCTCGAGCGTGACCTGCTCGACCACGGGTACCCGCCGTAGCGCCCGCATCGCCTGCTCCGGATCGACGTCCGGCACAATCACTTCGATGTAGCCACCACGTCGCAACATGTCATCGACGCTTCCCTCGGTAATGAGCTTGCCGCGTCTCACGATCATCACGCGGTCGCTTACTTGCTCGACTTCATGCAGCATGTGGCTCGCGAGGAGAACGGAGTGTCCCTCTTCGGCGAGACGCGGGATGATCTCTCGAATCTCGCGCTGTCCCGCCGGATCGAGACCGTTCGTTGGCTCGTCCAGAATCACGAGACCCGGTTCCGTCAGCAACGTCGAGGCGATCCCGAGCCGCTGCTTCATGCCAAGCGAGTAATTCTTGAACTTGTCCTTCGAGCGCTCGTGCAGATTGACCAGTTTGAGCAGGTCATCGATTCTGCTCTCCGGAACGTTGCCGGCAGCCAGCGCATGCGCCCTCAGATTGTCGCGTCCGCTCAGATAGGGATAGAACGCCGGGTTCTCGATGATCGCACCGATGTTCTCGGGCACAACCGCGGAATTCCCGGCCAGATCGGTCCCCATGATCCGCACCGACCCGCTGCTCGGCTTGATCAGCCCGAGAATCATGCCGACCGTTGTGCTCTTGCCTGCGCCATTCGGCCCGAGGAACCCAAGCACCTCTCCCTGGCGAACGTCGAAGCTCAGGTCGTCAACGGCCACAAACTGCTTGAACTGCTTGCTCAAGCCGATCGCCTGCAGGATCGGTCCGTCACCCCGACTGGCGAGATGGCCGATCCCGGAGGTACCCGGCACGTGTCCACTTGTGGCTGAGGAAACACTCTGGTGTTCCACCTGCGAAATACTCACATGTGCTCCTTCGTCGTTATGTCGTGACAGGAATGGGGAGAACCCCATTCCTGTCACCCCTGATTCGGGTGACTCCCCGTGATCCGGATCTTGGCCCGGTGTGCATCATTCCGGCCAACTTCAACTCTATGGTGCCCCGTTCGCAGCTTTGCGACGAGGATGCGTCATTTCTGTGACATGGAACAGGCGCTATCCCAAGCTCACTCTACCGATGGCGATTGTCCTCGGTTGTGGTTGCTGGTTGCGGTTGTGATTGCAGGCTAATGACGGACGACGTCAGCCAAACCAGACACGGCGGACCGGAGTACCTCAAGATGACTGGTTCACGACGTCCAGGGGCATTTTCGGATTTCCAACTGCCAGAACCCATCGGATTTGGTCACTGCGCGCCGGTCGGGCCAAACGAAGCGAGCCGACAGCTGCTCCATGATGCCGGCTCTCTCATCTCACTCCCTATCCGAACGATGTCGTAGTGCTCACCTCGCGGGAGGTGCAATGAGCGGCCCTCCGGTCGAGGAATGTCCCTGCTGTTCCGCTCTCGCGATCGCGACAAGCCGCTTCTGCTCTCGCTTGACCACGAACTCCGAGCCGAAATAGCTGCCGAGCACCACGATCAGCGCGATCGCCTGCGCGATCAGGCTCTCCCAGATCGAATAGACGCCAAACCACTGCCCCATCCAGTAGGGAACCGTCAGCCCCGGAACCGCCGTGATCGGCATCCAGCCGACGATCTGCATGACGTGCACGGTGTTGCCGATCATCACCACCAGGACGAGCGCGATCAAGCCACCGGTCACCATCAGCATCCTCTTGTGCGGCAGTTTCTTCTGCAGCGCGAAGACGAGCACACCAACGACGCCCGTCGCCGCCAAGCCGAGCAAGGTGCCCTGAATCACGACCCAGGCGCCAGCATCGAGCACCAGCGCTTGCAGGAAGAGCACACTCTCGGCGCCTTCCCGGAAGACGCTGGTGAATCCAAGAATCACCAGTCCAAGTACCTGTCCGGCGGCACCACCGATTAGCAACCGCCGCCGGGTGTGCTGTTTGGAGATCCATTTGGTCCAGTACACCTTGTGGAAGAACCAGTTCATGATGATGAGCAGGACCGCTATCGCGATCAGCGAGACAACGGCCTCAAGCTTCTCCCCGTAGCGCGCAAGTGACGACAGAACCGTCTGGGCAAGCACGAAGAGACCGGCCGTGGCAAGGAGCGCGGCCATCGCACCCAATGCGAGCGGCTTCTTGAATCGCTGATTTGCCCCGATCATGCTCGCGATCAGGGAGGCGAGGATCAGGACCGCCTCCAATCCTTCGCGGAAAACAATCGTCGCCGCGTTGAAGATGACCACCGCCTTCGCCGGACGACCAACCCCCAGTCGCTCCTGACCCTCAGCCAATGCCTTGTCGAGCTCCACACGAGTTTGCCTGATCTTGTCGATCGACGCATGATTCTGGAGCGCGACCGCCAATCCCGGAGTCGAGCTGGTCCCCTGCCAGAACAGCTGCTCGGTTCGAATCGCGAGCTCGGGAGCAAACGCAAGCAACCGCTTCTCGGCGCCCACTTCGTAGATCGCATACGCTTCGAGTCTCGCCGATTCCGCCTGGTCCCACTTGCCGGCGACAACCGCCGCTTCCAGCTGATCGAGCACGGAGCCGATCACGTCGAAGTCCGCGTCACCGCCGGAACGCGTCCATTCCTCTGGCAGCATCGCAGTGAGCTGTCCACGGATGCCATCGATCTGGGACTGGATGACGTCGTTTCCCACGACGCCGGTATGTTGGGCGGCGTCGTGGAGCTGCTTCTCGAGGGTATCGAGGACCACCTCGATCTGATCGGTCGCAGCAGCATCCTTCTGCTCGAGCGTAAGGTGGAGATCGTCGAACGACGCCCGCGCGCCATCGAGAAACGCCTGCGCCTCCTGGATCTCGATGTCGAAGATGACGGTGCCGTTCTTGACCCCACGTCCGTATTCAACCGGCACGAGCGAGAGGTAACGCATCAACTGTCCTGCCCGTCGCGCCTTGTCCTCTTCGGAGAGCGGGACTGCCCGGAAGCTGCGCGAGAGTGCCGTAATCGAGGTCAACGACCCATCAGTCGTGGTGGCGTTGCCGGACGTCACCGCGGTGGACAGGCTGGCAACGGTCGCGTCCGCCTGCTGACCGCGCAGGTTGGCCCGCCTGACGTTCGTAGGCGGGTTCGACGATCGCCCAATACCCCTGGACCATCGCCGCCGATTCGGCCTGCCGGACGTCGAGTCCCTGTGCGGAGGCACTCTTGAATACCGCCAGTTCCGCATCGAGCTTGCTCTGATACGTGTCGAGCAGATCCGCATCGATCGCGGCAACGGCAGCCTCGGGCGTCATCGTGCCCAGGACAAGCTTCTTCACTGCCAGCGTCGCACTTGCCCCCGGCCGGGAGAACCGGGTCGTGGGCCGGAACTCTCGCAGCAGAAGCCACGCAGCGACCGACGCCGAATCGTTGTTTCGGGCCGAGGCAACAGCTTCGTTGTAGGCGCCTCCGAGCATCGCGGTCCAGATGTGCCCGCGGGCGGCGGCCAGTCCGACCTGGTCGTTTGCCGCCCCCGCCTTGGCGGCCTCCGCGTTCTGGCGAATCGTCGCCGCCGACGCCGGGTCATCACCCAGCGCCGCCGTGAACGTTTCGATTCCGGGAGTGACCCGGTCGAGGTCACTCTTTGCGGCAGCGGTGTCATCAAGCAGGAGATTCTGCTGCGCATCGTACAGACTGCTGCGGATTTCCAGCGCGAGGGTGCCCGGCTGAATGTTCAGCTCGAATGCCGCTCGAACCGTGGGCGGGGAAGATGCGACCAAGGAAGCCGACACCGCACTCGGGCCCAAGGAAACCAGGAGCGTCAGGATCGTGAGGAGCGCAACGAGCGCAGTGTATCGCCATCTGATCGACATGGGATGTATCCGGTCTCCAAACCATCGATGTGCACGTCAGGACGCCGCCTGATGTGCAGCTCGAGCACGTGCGATGACGTATCTAGACTTCCTGGATGGAAACATCGAGCAGCGCTGCTGCCTGCGTGATCTGGCCAGCGAGCGACTCGGCGCGAGACTGGACCTCGCTACCGAACTGGTCGGCCTGCTCGGTGGTGTAGCGGGTACCGGCACGTTCGTTGTCGTACAGCTTCTGGACAAAGCCGACGAGCGTATCCATCTCTGTCTGAATCTGGTTTGCAAGTTCGGGTGACGCACCGGCGACGACCGGACCCGTCTTGTCGTAGGTCAGCTGGAGCCCACCGTAGATGCCCAGAACATCGAGCAAACGGCTGTTCGCCACGAACCCGGTTTGGGTACTTGCCTCGCCCAGCACGAACGTCGACAGCTTCCAGTCGTTGAAATAGCCATCGGCGGTTGGCAGCATCACGACGAGCGCGGTAAATGCATCCGAGAGCGTGGGCACCCAGGCGTCTACCGCGGTCGCGAGTTCATTCACCGCCTGGACGACGACGTTCGACAATCCCAGGCAGTAGTTGGCATCGGGAAGGCCATCCGGAATCGCCATCTTGCCATCGTCGCTGGTATCGAGCGCCAGGCCGATGTATGCCGGATCGGTGCACCACAATGTGGGCTCCAGCAGCGTGTGAAAGAGGTTGCCGGGGTTCTCGAACGTTCGCCCGTCGGGGAGCATGAGTGTCCATTGGCGCGCATTGGTCGGATTCTCGACTCCGGTAGGCCCGGCATCGAGCCAGACATCGTATTGCACGAGATTTGGCAGACCTGCGACGAGACCTTCGACCATTTCGTAGTTGCCGTGTGCATCCTCGGTGAAAATCTGGCGCATGCGGGTGAAGTCGGGTTCAAGCGTCGCCTTGTTTGCATCCCAGACCGCCTGGTAGTCGAAGTTGACGCCCTTGGCGAGGTCGTAATAGGTCTGAGAAAGCGCCAGCAATTGATCGGCCCCGGACTTCAGGGCGGCAACGTGTTCCACGACATACGATTTCAATCCGGCAAGATCGGCCTCTCCGGCGGCAACTGGCGAAGACGCCGGCGTTGCCGCGTCCTGCGCAACTGCCGCCGATGCGCCGGTCCCGGGGCGTCCACCCACGAGGAGCGCCGCAATCGCCAGTCCGGCCCACAATCGACGGCGCATCGGAACCGTTCGATCGAGCATCGATATTGCAGAAGTGCCTGTGGATATCACACGTTCAGTAATTGGTCTCGCCACGCTCATGCTCCCTGTACCATTGCACGTCATCCCCGACCTCTTTGTTCCACGGAACTTCAGATTCCCTGCGTCATATCCAGAAATGGCTACAGTTCACAGAAAGCGGGTCTTCGAGATCCGCACTGTAAATCAGAGTAAATTACTCTGATTTACAGTGCGGATGGTACGGATTGGGAGCGCGGTGTGTCAAGGCGATCCGCACGACAAGAGACACCCTCCGGTCAGTGATGACCAGAGGGTGTCTCCTTAGAACAATCGGAAGGTCGTGCGAGGGAGCTGGTCTCGAAGATGTGGAGAGATCCGATTTCTCTCGCTGAAGGGTTGGTTCTGAATCCAACGGCCACGACGTAGCCATGACGTGGCTACCACGCAACCACCAGCGTGGGGTTTATCGGGCGGCTCGCACCGCATCCGATCTGAAGACTGCTTTCCAACTTGGCTTTTGCCCGTACATCAGCACACCAACACGATAGACACGGGCAGCGAACAGAATCCCCGCGATCGCGGCCACGATCAGCAGGCCGATGCTGAACGCAACCTCCCATGCGGCCGGATGTCCCACCACGATGCGCATCACCATGGTGAAGGGCGCGGTCAGCGGGAACAGCGACAGGACCCGAGCCACGGTGCTATCCGGCGCCGAGACGGTGAAGATCGCACCGAGATATCCGACCATCATCACGGTGGTGAGCGGTGACACGGCCTGGCTGACTTCTTCCTGACGGCTGACGAGCGATCCGACGGACGCAAACAACGAGGCAAACAGTGTGAAGCCGATGATGAAGAAGACGAAGAACGCACTGATCGCCGTCACCGATATCGACCCGAAGTCGATGCTCGCGATGGTTGAATTCTCCACCCCCAACGCGTCTGCAAGCCGAGGCTGTGCCGCGAACGCGATCCCGCCGACCAGCAGCATCGGAACCAGCTGGGTGAAACCGGCGAGCGCGATGCCGATTACCTTTCCAGCCAGCAGGTCACGCGGAGTTGCCGCATTGATCATGATCTCCATGATCCGGGAACTTTTCTCTTCGACCACGCCCTGCGCGATCCACTGTCCATAAAGCATGATCGCCATGAACATCAGAATCGTGAAAGCAAAACCCACGGCATAGCGGGCGCCACTGGCGGCATTGCTCTCCGAGCTGGCAGTATCCGTTCCCTGCAACTGGAACGATGGCGGAGTGGTCGCCTGGCTGAATTGCTGCGATGAAACGCCCGACTGTGCCAGCCGATCCTGCACGCTCAATGACGCAACGGCGGCGTAGATGCGTTGGGCTGTCGTATCGTTGTCGCCAGATTTCGTGTCGAATCGGAACGCCAGCTGTCCAGATGTGTCCCTTGTCGCGACCAGTACACCTGCAATCTTGCCATCGGTGACCTGAGCGCGGGCCAGGTCAGGATTCTCGTTGGATGTGTCGATGAGGATCTTGTCACCGCCAACAGCGTCGCCGGTTGTCGTGAAATACGGAGCCAGGTTCTCGGCGACGGATGCCTTCGCCTCGTCGATGACGACGATGTGGGTTTCGCTCACCTTGTCGTCGCTGAACCGGCCGATGATGGTGGGCACACATGCCCCCACCAGAATGATCAGTACCTGTACCAGCGTCACGATCCGAAAACTGCGCTGGGCCAGACGCGTCGTCCATTCGCGTTTTGCAATCAGCCTGATTCGAGTCAGATCCATCGTCTACACGTCCTATCTACCATTATGCCTATGTTCGTGTCCCCAACCTGTCCAAGATCGGCGCAGCCGTTACGCCCTATACAACGATTGGTTCCCGTGCGCGCTCTTGCAGATGACTCTCATGCTGTTCCGGCTCGGGCAGGTTTCGGACCGCCGACAGGAAGACATCGTTCAGCGAGGGATAGCTGATCTCGAAGCGGGTGACCAGTGCTTCCCGACGCATCGCCTCGGCCAGCACCTTGCGGGCATCACCTTCCGAGGGGACGGAGAGTTCCAGGTAGTCTTCCCGGCGCCGCTGGACACGAACATCCGACATCTGATCGAGCCAGGCGATCCGGGCATCGCCATCGATTGCCAGCTTCACGAGCTGCTGACCGGTGCTCTGACGAACACTCTCGACATCACCGGAAATGACCAGATGCCCCCGATGGATGATCGCGATGTCGTGACAGAGTTCCTGTGCATCGTCCAGCTGATGGGTCGAGAAAATGATGGTCTTGCCACGATCCCGCATCATCAGAAACGCCTGCTTCATCTGCTCGGCGTTGACCGGGTCGAGCCCGCTGAATGGCTCGTCGAGGATCAGAATATCCGGGTCATGCAGAATCGCGGCCAGAAACTGGATCTTCTGCTGGTTCCCCTTGCTGAGCTGCTCGACCCGTTTGTGACGGTTCTCCGTGATGTCGAGCCGTTCGAGCCATTCCTTGAGTTCGCTTTCGATCTTCGTCCTCGACGCACCATAGAGTCGCGCGATGAACATCAGCTGATCGTCAACCGGCATCTTGGGATAGAGACCGCGCTCTTCCGGCAGGTACCCGAACTCCCGGCGAGGGACATCGGTGTTGGGTTTGCCATTCCACGTGATCTCGCCACGATCCGGCCGGATGATGTCGAGGATCATGCGCATGGTCGTGGTCTTGCCAGCACCATTCGTCCCAAGGAACCCGAAGATGCGCCCTGCATTGACGGTAAAGTCGACGTTGTCGACTGCCTTGAACGTGCCGAACTCCTTCGAAATGTGTTCGATGTGGAGAGCCATGTGTCCTAAACCTTTCATTATCTGCATGGTAGTGCTGGGTCGCCCGTGAGCTGGGAGGGACCCTCGGTCTCGCTGCGCTATCGTGTAAGTATCTGCGCAGATTGTTACAAATTCTCGAACGAATCGTGTCGCTGAAGCATGCAGATAGCGACAGATGCTTCATAATCAGGTCATCACAACCGTATTGAGGAATCGGGCTCTCATGTCCGAAGAACGGGAGAACTTCATGACCACACATCCAGAGAATGGGCTGCAGCCACCTACAGACGGGACAATCGCGCCTTACGGCTCCTGGCGATCGCCGATCACGGCGTCGATGCTGACCGCGCAGTCGACAAACTTGCGCGAACCGGGAGTCGATGGTAGCGACCTCTTGTGGATCGAGTCACGTGCGAACGAGGGAGGGCGCAGCACGCTGGTCCGTTTGCGCCACGGCGAGACGACCACCACCGAACTCACCCCGGCCCCGTTCGAAGTTCGCTCGCGGGTGCACGAATATGGAGGCGGTGCCTGGACGGCCCTTGAAGGACTCGTGATCTTCTCGGATTTTACCGACAACCGGCTCTACCGGATCGATCCCGATGGTGGGGCGCCACGACCGATCACGCCCGAAAGTGCATGGCGATATGCGGACATTCACATCGATGCGGAACACAACCGCATGATCGCGATCCGGGAAGATCATTCGCTGGCGAACACCGAGGCCGTCAACACACTCGTGCTGCTCTCGCTGGACGGCCCGAATGCGAACGGCGGCGACATTGTCGTGTCAGGCACCGATTTCGTCTCGTCTCCCCGCTTCAACCGCGACGGAACTCGACTCGCGTGGCTGACGTGGGACCATCCCAACATGCCATGGGACGCCAGCGAGCTCTGGACCGCCGGCATTGACCGGGACGGCAAACTTGGCGAGGTCGTTAATGTCGCGGGTGGCGAAGGTGACTCTGCCTCACAGCCACGCTGGCTGGAGGATGACTCGCTGGTCTTCGTCGCCGAGCGCACCGGTTGGTGGAATCTGTACCGATCATGGCCGACGGCATCCGGGAACGAGACCAAGGCACTCCATCCCCAAGACGCCGAATTCGGCGTGCCGCAATGGGTATTCGGCCAGTCTACGTGGGATGTCGTCGACAACAACACCCTCGTGACTGCCTGGACATCGAATGGTGAGTGGTCGATCGGCACGCTGGACCTGACTTCGGACACGCTCAGTCGTATCGACGTGCCGTTCACAAGCATCTCGGACCTGCATGTTCAACCCGGTACCCGGCACGTCATTTTCGCCGGCAGTTCGAGCACGGTTCCCGCCCAGATCGCGTGGATCGATCTTGCGACTGGTGAGATCACCACCATCCACCGTAGTCGCGAGATGGAGATCGACGCCAGATACCTCTCGGTCCCCGAAGCGATCACCTGGCAGGCGGCCGACGGCTCCGACGTGCACGGCTTCTACTACGCCCCACGCAACGCGGATTTCACGGCGCCCGACGGCGAGCTTCCCCCGATGATCGTCGAAAGTCACGGTGGTCCGACCGGCGCGACATCATCGTCATTCAGCCTGTCGAGACAATATTGGACGAGCCGCGGGTTCGGCATTCTGGATGTGAACTATGGTGGCAGTGCTGGCTATGGATCCGGGTATCGCGAACGATTGCGTGATTCCTGGGGAATCGTCGATGTCGATGATTGCATCTCCGGTGTCCAGCACCTCGTGGAAGCTGGCAAGGCCGATCCCGGACGCCTCGTCATTCGCGGGGGAAGTGCCGGAGGCTACACGACGCTTGCCGCGCTTGCCTTCCGCGATGTGTTCAGCGCAGGTACAAGCTACTTCGGCATCGGCGACCTAGAAGCGATGGCAAAGGAAACACACAAGTTCGAGTCGCGCTATCTCGATGGACTGATCGGGCCGTATCCGGAGGCGATGCAAACCTACATCGAACGATCTCCGATTCATCACATCGATGGCCTGAACAGCGCGATGATTCTGTTCCAGGGACTGGATGACAAGGTCGTTCCGCCCAACCAGGCACGGATGATGGCCGACGCGGTCCGCGCGAAGGGTTTGCCGGTCGCACTCTTCCTCTACGAAGGCGAAGGTCACGGATTCCGGAAGTCGGAGAACATCGAGCGCACGCTGGTGTCCGAGCTTTCGTTTTACGCCCAGCTCTACAACTTCGATCCGGCGGACGATATCGAACGGATTGTGGTCGACAATCTGTTTGCCGCCGCTGACTGACCGTTCGCCCATTATGGACACAGGTCGGGAACGAGACGAACCCGCAGGCGACGTCATTGTCGCCTGCGGGTTCAGCCTGTCACTATTAACGACCCTATTGCACGATCTGGCAACCCCTCCGGATCAAGACCTATCAGGTTTCCCTGCGCGCAGTTGAGGATTGCTGCTCCTGCTCCTGTCGTTCGCGGCGCACCTGCCGGGCCCGGCGACGCTGTCGCACGCGCCGCTGGAACGAGGCGTTGATGAACGCCCCAAAGAGCATCACATGGGCCAGCGCATACAACGATGCGACGATCAGTGACACAAAGCCGAGCACCTGACCGTAGCGACCAACTCCCCCGACCGACCGGATATAGAGGGGGAAGACCTGGGTTACGAGCAGAAAGAGGGCGGCGGCGGTAAGTGTTCCAGGCCAGACGTCCCAGAACCGTTGTCCGGCATTGGGGAGAATTCGATAGACGACAAGGAACAACAGCACTGCGGAAAAATACGACACGCCATACGCGATCAGCTGTCCGGTCCCGCTGGCCAACACGAATCGTTGCAGAGCCTCCGGCAATTCCTGATTGACGAAGAATGTCGTCGCGATCGGCAACAGACTGGAGACGATAAAGAAAAAGGTGAAGAGCATGATGACGACGAATCCACGTCGCTTCTCACTGAAATACCCGCTTCCGGGGACACCATAGACCCGGTTGATGTTTCGGGCCAGCGAACTGATGAATCCAGTCCCAGCCCACGCAAAGCCAATCACGCTCACCAACCCCAACCAGCCACTGTTCTGACGCGCGTCGACGGCCTGCTGGAACGCGTCAGTCGCCACACTGCCTGCCGGGAACACGTCATCGATGATGCGCAGTGCACCCGCAAGCACATCCTGATCGTTGCGAAGGAAGAAACCGGCAACGGAGATAACCAGAAAAAACATTGGCAGCATGGCAATCAGCGCGTGATAGGCAACCGACGCCGCGAGATCACCTGCAGCTGACTGAATGTATCCCCGATACATCCAGCGGACAGGTGTCACACTCCATCGCCATCCTGCCGGTCCGCGTTTGAGTTGGCGCGAGATGAAATTAAAATCAATCTCCGGTGGCGGTCGCCTGGTTTCTGATCGCGGGTCGAGATAGCGACCAAAGCGACCACGCGCCTCACCCATCCACATCACCATCGGCGGCACCCCAAGATTACCGGCGCAAGGAAACGTTTGCCTGACACTTTATTTCGTTGCAGGCACGTCTCCGTCTTGCTTGTCATCACTCGACCTCCAGAACAATCGGCTCCAAGGCGATTGCCTGCCCGGTTTGACAGGCTCGATCTCCTTGACCGCCTTCACCGCTACCAATGGACCAAAAAGACTCCATGTCTCGGTGATCACACCCCCGACAAACTTGAACGTCTCGTCCCCTTCGGAGGCCACCAGTTCCCCGCTGGGTGGCGTTCCAAAGAACTCGCCGACCTGGGTCCCAACCATAGTGACCCGGGCCACCACCTTGTCATGATCGCCCAGCAACTCGCGGATGGTCAGCTTCCCATCCGGAAACGCCGTTCGGAACGTCGTGATCACTTGCTTGACGCCATCGCGCCCTTTCGCCTGTCCGGGCGCCCGGCTATGGTCGACCAGACCCGGAGCCGCCAGTTCATCGATCCGTTCGAGCTGACCCGTGGAGAATGCCTCGTACCATTCGCCGACCATGCGCTTGCGAGTTTCCGAGTCTCCGGTCGTGAAGAGGTCCGTGCCTACCCACGCCGCGACGATCGCGAGCGCCGCCACGATCGCCAGGCGGCCTACGTTTTCCAAAAACAACCCATTAGCGCGACTCACGACTTCGTTGCGTGGGAGCGCTACCGACACAAATGACGGGCCGTTGTTGTTGACGCCCTCTGGTATCGACACGTCGGCACGGGCAAAGAGGAACTCATCACCCTCGGTCGTGCGTACGCTGCCCCCTGCATCTCCACCTTGTGCCTCCGGTGTCGTTATCACTTCCGGAGTCGCGACTAGGGTCACCGGTTCCGTTGGGACGTCGGCCGGATACTGGGCAATCAATTGTGCGGCTTGGTCGAACATGCGAAAGATCGTACCTGGGGGAGGATCTGCCTGTCCTGCAAACGAATCAAGTGATCCAAACGGCAGCACGACGAACACCAGCCGGTCGACGCTGCCCGCACTACTGACGACAGGATATGCGTAGGCAATCGTGCCACCGAGCGAACCTGGCCGGTATTCGATATCGCCAATGGTGAGTTCGGGAGATGCGAACGCCTCCGCCAGATGTTTCGGATTGCCGCTGAAATACTGTGAGGGAATGCCGCTGGCCTGGCAGGGAACGCTGCCGTCTCTCGCAAGGATGCCGATATTCTGATAGGTGTAGGCATTGTCACCCAACAGCGCCTGCACGAGGCCCGTGCATTCGGCCATGTCGTTGCCACGCAGTTCCGGCAGACGTGCGAGTGTCAGCAGATAACGCCGATTCTGATCGATAATTCGCTGCTGATCGGCGGCAGCAAAGCTGGCAAGGCTGGTCGTCTCCAGCTGAGCGGCAGAGAGGGCATCGGTTCGCTGCTGCGAGGCCGTATAATAGAGCAACCCGAGCGAAGGCAATGACGACAGCAGCACAAGCATGACGAGCCGGAATCGCAGCCCATGGACGTACGGCAGCCTTGAATACCAGTTGCGGAGCCTCGACTTCATCGCCGCATGCCTGCGCCCTTCCCTCACCATCGAACGAAAACCATGTTTATCCTGTCCCAAGGAGTTGTTTAAACGATCCTACCCTAAACCGCTCCAGCACCCGGGTCAATCCCGGTCGATACATCTGGCACTCGGCCAATACCAACGATCAGGTTGTCGACAAGATCAGCTGCAAGTCCCGCATCCAGTGGGGCAACGCCCGGCAGCAGGCGATTGCAGACAACTCCACAAACCTGATCGAGAACGACCTCGAGATCGGCAATGGAGCGAAGTTGCCCCCGTGCCCGCACCAGCCGGAGCGCGTCTGCCGCCCACCGTCACCGGGGCAGGAAGTAGCGTCCGCGTGGCGTCCGCGTGGCGTCCGCGAGGACGGCGTCTGTCTGGGCGTCTCCAACAAGGCCGGCAATGACCTTGCCCGCCAGCGTTCCGGTGAGCATGCGGATCAGGACCCCGATCTTTGCCCGGAGATCGGCATGAATTTCCCCGGTATTACCGAAGGCAATGCGGGATTTGGCAAAGGTGAAATACCCATCGCTCCGTTTCGCTTCGCGGACGTCCGCGCGGTCGCTCGATTGCAGATTGTGACATGTCGCTCTCACATGAACCCTTCCGTACGATGATTCTATAAGACATGTATATATTTATTTAAATATTTCCGGACCATCCGTCTCGCGATGCAAGCGGATCGTCCTGGCCACTTTCCGTCCATGCGAGAAAAAACCTCTTCATGACTGAAATACCCCAGGATACAGAATCCAGGGTCGCCATCGTTGCGGGATCAGGACGCCGCATGGGGCATGGGGCGTGCAATCGCCCATCGACTCGCCGGTGACGACTTCATGGTTGTCGTCAATTATTCCTCGAGTCCGAATGCTGCGGAAGGAGTCTTCCAGGAGATCGATCAGGACGGCGGCAATGCCATCGCAATTCAGGTCAATGTCAGCGAGTGTGTCGACGTCGAACGTCTCTTTATGAATATGCCCGCCCGCTTCGGTAGGATCGATTGTCCAGGGCGTGTTCGCAAAGCATCCGCATGTGGATGCTGGGCGTCGATATGGCTCCCCCGGCCCGGAACGCCACAGGTCGCCCGGAAGAACCCACCTCGGGAGAGATTTCTCGACGAGCTCCGACGCAGCCGCCCGACGCAGCTGCCCGACGCAGCTGCTGAAATGCAGGTGTCGGTCTTGACTAATCCGGGCCAGGGGCTGTCAAAAGATGTGCCTCCCCGATGTCTGCCAACATGGCTGATCCACCGCTCTGCGGTGCATCTGCTCGATGAAGCTTCTGACATGGGGGACCACTCCGTAGCGCGGCGGCCCCCAACGATCGAGCACAACGTTTGCATTCCGCTGTAGCCAAGGACTTGGGCGGTCGCGGCATCCGTGTCAATGTTATCTCGCCGACATCAACCGATGCCCCTTTACAATGACAGGAAGAGCGAGGAATCGCTGACGCAGATGGCACGGATGCACGCATTCGGCCGGATCGCCCAACCGGGGGAGATTGCATATGCCGTGTCGATGCCCGTATGCGCGTTGGCAAGGACGCACGCTGAATACCCTACGTTGGATAACCGGGAAGAAGATCCGGGTCAACGGCGGTCTCATGCAGTGTGAGCGCTCCAGGTTGCACATCAACCCTTTTTCGCGAGAATGCATGGAGGAAAGGCGGCCGCAGAACCGGTCGCCCCCAAACCGGCATCTCTCTCGCATCCAGGGGAAAGAACCTCCATGACCACCTCACCACCCGCACAGCATCAATTGAATCAGGTACTCGCCACCGCCAGGGCGAACCAGGAACGCGACCTTGCCGACCTCCTGCGGCTCGTCGCCCAGCCCAGCATCAGCGCGCAGGGCATCGGGATCCGCGAGACCGCCGCGATCGAGGAGGAACTCCTGCGGAGCGCCGGGCTGACCACACAGATCTTCGAAACCCCGAATCAGCCGATGATCTATGGCGAGTGGCTGCACGCACCGGGCAAGCCGACGGTCCTCTTCTACGGCCACTACGACGTGCAGCCTGCCGATCCGCTCGAGTTGTGGACCTCGCCACCATTCGACCCGACGACCCGTGACGGACGAATCTACGCGCGCGGGATCGCCGATAACAAGGCGCAGCACTTCAGCCACATCGCCGCGATCCGGGCCTGGCTGGAGACGATCGGCTCGCTTCCGGTCAATGTGAAAATCCTGCTCGAGGGCGAGGAAGAGATCGGGAGCCCGAACCTCGACGCCACCGTGCTCGCCCACCGCGACCTGCTGAACGCAGATCTCGTCTACACCTCGGACGGCCCGATCACCGATGACCAGTTTCCCGAGATCGCGTTCGGCGTGCGGGGCATGCTCTATGTCGAACTCCACGCCACCGGGCCGAACCGGGATCTGCATTCGGGCCACTGGGGCGGTGTCTCGCCGAACCCGATCTGGGAACTCGTCCGCCTCCTGAACACCATGCTCGACGATCAGAACCTGATCACGATCGACGGTTTCTACGACAACGTGAGGCAGCCAACACCGGGCGCGCGGGCCGCGATGGATGCCCTGCCGTTCGATATCGGCGAGACGCTTGGAAGGATCGGTCTCACGGAGATGGTGCCTCCGGCCCACCTCCCCTACGCGGACCGCATCATGGCCCGACCGACACTGAATATCTCGGGGTTCACCGGCGGCTATGGCGGTGAAGGCAGCAAGACCATCATTCCGGGCAAGGCGACGGTCAAGATCGACATGCGGCTGGTGCCGAATCAGACGCCGAACGAGATCTGGGAGAAGATCGCCGCCCACGTCGCGACGCACGCACCAGGGATCGAGATCGTGCGACTCGACGGTGGAATGCTGCCGTCCTTCACACCGGTCGAGCATCCGCTCGCCGATGTCGTACGGTCGGCGGTGGAACGCGGATTCGGCTCGCGACCGATCGACATCCCACTGGTGGGCGGCAGCCTGCCGGATGCGACCTGGACGAAGACCCTTGGCCTCCCATCCTTTCTCGTGCCATACGGCGCACCGGAGCAGGCAAACCATTCGCCGAACGAGAGCTATCGGATCGACCGCTTGTGGCAGGGGATTGCGACAAGCGCAGCATTGCTCTCGCTGCTCGCCGATACCGATGTCGATACCACTACCACTACCACTACCACTACCACTACCACTACCGATGCGCAGGCCACAGATCAGGAGATCTGACGCGTCTCGGGTACATACCAATCCTGCATCCTGATTGCATCCGATGTCCCACTGTTGGAGGCGGGACCTTGTCCGTGCCAAGGCAGGGCGAACATGGGGTTCGCCCCTACGAGACGTCTGCGGATACACGGGACGCGTGGGCGACGCGCCGGTGGGCGAACACGGGGTTCGCCCCTACAAGACAAGCGGTTCACGCGGCAGGTTGGATCCAAAAGACACGCGATTTCCCGGGCTGGGATGAGGCTTGGGTCAGCCTTGCGCCATCAAGTGGTCAACGCATGCGAGCAGGGCGTCCTCTGTGCCGAAGCTGCCTGCCTTGGTCGCGACCAGAAGCGGCGGCAATCGCCTGGACTCCACGACGCCCCAGGGCATCGCGGGGCGAATCTCGCCGCCAAGATGCATTGAGGTCGCACCTATTTTGGCAAATACTCCGGCGGCGACATCCCCACCAGTAAGGACAAATCCACCGATGTGACCGCGCAATGCGGCTTCGGCCGCAACCTCGGCCAGGCGTGAGACGACGAACGCGGGACCGTGGAGGGACGGATCGAGCCCGGTCGTGGTCAGGAGCACCGAGCGCCCGGCAGCGAGGTGACTTGCCAATGCGTCGATGGTATCGTGAATGGCTGTCGCCGGATCGTCGATATGGTCCTGATCGAGACAGATGAAGGGATAGCCCGCCCGGCGCAGTGCATCGACCTGAACATCGGTCGCCCGGTGTCGACTCCCCGCCACAATTAAAACCGGTCCCTTCTCAACTAGCAAGGAACGACGGGATGGTGGCCCTGGGACCAGCGGGAGCACAAACGCGAGCTGCCGGGCAAAGCCCGCCGACCCGGAGAGCACCCGGATATCGCTGCTCATCGCTGCACTCGCGAGAGTAAGGAGATCGGTATCCGTCTCCGCATCGGCAACGACGATACCTTCCGTCACATCCAGCAAGACTTGGCGGACCGTATCGACTCCCATGCGAATTGTCTGAAGACCGAGGGCATGGACCTTTTCCGCCCCTCTGCCGCCAGCGCCGCCATCAAATATGGCGAGGAGATCAGAGCTCGTCGTTTGCTCTCCGAAGGGACTCAGCTCGACCGGGACCCCTCCGATGAACTGTCTTCCCCCGAGGGTCGTCCGCGATTCCTCCGGCAATGCAGGGGCGACCAATGCTCGCCGCACGCCGAGTTCGGCCATGATCGCAACGAGTTCTTCGCGAGGATGACCGCGCAGCGCGGAGTCGATCTTCTTGTAGACCCGAAAAAGGGATGCCCCTTCCAAGCCAGATGACAACTGCCAAGCCTGCCCGATCCGCCCGATCGCATCGCGATTCAACCGTTCGGCGGTACTCGCATCGGCATCCCGGCTCTCTGTCGAGATCGCAAGGACGTCGGGGAAGTCGGGGAGGTCATGCCTGTCGTGGATGTCCAGGCTGCCGGCATTCAGCTCCGACGGGGCCACGAACGAGATGGTCGTGGCGAACCCGCGACTAGCAAAAGATGCAGCGGTGTCCGCTGCGCCGGTCAGGTCGTCAGCCAGGATCACGAGTTGGATCACGTTCGGCGCAGCCGGCGCGTGAGGGACAGTGCCATTCTGTTATCCCGCACGGCTGGACACCGGACGCGAGGCCCCGAGCTGGATGGCAACATCGATGGCGGCGAGCATGCTCTCTTCACTCGCGCGCCCCGTTCCGGCGATATCAAAGGCGGTCCCGTGATCGACCGAGGTGCGCAGAATCGGCAACCCGATGCTGACGTTGACCCCGGAATCGAACGCGATCAGCTTCATCGGGATGTGTCCCTGATCGTGGTACATCGCGACCACGATGTCCCATTCACCCTTGGAGGCGCGGAGAAACACGGTATCCGGTGGCTGCGGATCGCTGACGTCGAGACCTCGAGCGCGGGCATCCTCGATTGCGGGGATGATCTCCCGCGCTTCCTCGTCGCCAAAGAGTCCCCCTTCGCTCGCATGCGGATTGAGACCCGCGACTGCGATCCGAGGTTTCGGGATGCCGAGCGCCTGGCATGCGTCGTCGGCGATATCGATCACCTCGCCGACGCGCTGATGGGTGACCCGCCTGATCGCCTCGGCCAGCGAGACGTGGGTGCTGATGTGCACGACGCGAAGCGACGGGCCGACGAGGAGCATGCTGACGCGCTCGGCTTTGGTCCGGACCGCGAGAAGTTCAGTGTGGCCCGGATAAGTGAATCCCGCCTTGTGCATCGCGGCCTTGTTGAGCGGGGCGGTGACGACGGCGTCCACGTCGCCCGCCATCGCCAGATCGCAGGCCAGAAACACGCACTCGACCGCCGCACGACCCGCCTCGGCGCTGACCTGTCCAATGTGATAGCCGCCATCTGGCGCCGTTTGGAGATCGAGCAAGGTCACGATACCTGGCTGGTAGCGCCCATCCTGCGGCCGGGTGACGACATCGTAGGTGAGATCGGACGCCCCGACCCACGCGGCCGCACGCTCGAACGTCTGCCGATCGCCGATCACGAGGGGACGCGACCGGGTGTAGACATCGGAATGCAGCAACGCCTTGAGGATGACCTCGGGACCGACCCCTGCGGGATCACCCATGGTGATGGCGAGTAGTGGTCGATAGTCCTCTGCCGGTGACATTGACATGTCGCGTTCCACCTTGTTGAATCCTGGGTCGTTCGTCGTGAGGGCGCGGTGTTTCGAGCCTTTGCCGCTTCGCGTTCGCGGTGGAGTGTATGGAAGGTGCCGGGGGCTGTCAACGAATCTGACTTCGCTGAACATCTCGTCATTTCGGCAGCGCGCCAGCAGCGCGACGGCAGCGCGACGGCAGCGCGCAGGAGGCGCATCAGCAGCGCATGTGGGCAAACACGGGCATCATGCAGGCGCGACGGACTTGGGTTGTTCACGCGGACGAACATGGAGTTCGCCCCTACGGGAAGTCGCGGATACATGATACGCGCGGGAGGACATGCAGTCTGCCCCTACGGAAAGCATGATTCCGACGTTTACGTATGCCAGCGCAGCTTGCTTCCAGAGCTTGTGGCATCGCCTAGGGGCCAACCCCGAATTCCTCCATGGCGAGCCGCCATGATGGCGCGAGACAAATCCTTGCCGCTTTCCATTCAGGCTTCGAATGTCATAAGGAAATGGCCGTATCTGACGCCAACTCCTTTTCACCTGCCGAATTGTTCGAGACCCTCCATGACTTCTCGAAAACAGGAGTGGCATGCCCCCTGCGTTAACCCTGATGTATCACCTGGCAGTTTCAGCGCCAGTCGTTGTGCGCACCTTACCAGCAGGAGCGATGGAGGTTGGACCGCAATGGAATGTCCGGAACGCAGACGTTCGAAAAAAGCGTCCGGAGTGCGCGGTGCGATAGACGAGACATCGACAAATGAGGCGAGAGTGTAGCGCCAGACGAATCAGGGAGGGAAGATATTGGACAGCGGAAACAATTACCAGGCAGGCTTGAGCGAGGGCATGGACGTCGTTGGATCGGACGGTGACAAGGTTGGAGACATCACCGAGATCTCTTCCAATCATTTCGTAGTAAAGAAAGGTTTGTTCTTTCCGCACGATTACTACATCCCAACTTCAGCAATCGCCAGTGTCGATGGGAACAAGGTCTATCTGAACGTGACCAGGGACGAGGCAGTGAATCAGGACCCGTCCTGGGCGCAACGTCCAGCCACTACATCCTCGACAAGCTCCAGCGAAACGACCGCGTATGTCGACGATACAGCCGGGACGGTATCCACGGACGCCTTGGGCTACGCCGACAGTGCTGCCGTCGGCCCGGCAGGCGATATAGCAGTTGGCACCCGGAGCCGAGATGACGGTCTGAACTCCGATCAAGCGCCATTCGAGCACGAACAGGACTCTGCACGTACCCATATGAACGAGGGTCACGACATTCTCGTTCCACTCGCTGAAGAAGAGTTGACCGCCACCAAGCGCAGCGTCGATCGCGGCAGTGTCAACATCGAAAAGAATGTCATCGCTGAAGAGCGAACCCTAGAGGTGCCAGTCATGGAAGAAGAAGTCCATGTCCAGCGCCGCACAGTGGATCGCCCGATTGCGGAGGGCGACGATGTCTTTACGGAAGACACCATCGAGGTGCCCATCCATGGCGAAGAGGTCGATGTGCAGAAGCGGGCACGCGTCGTCGAAGAACTGGAGATCGAAAAGCAAGCGGTACAGGGCACCAAGCACGTGACCGGTACCGTCCGACGTGAGGAGGTGAACGTCGAAAACTTGCAGACGAACACCGTCAACACCAACACCGCCTCCCAAACTGACGAGGGGCTGCTCGACAAGGCTCAGGATGCCGTCAAGAGCACCCGCAAGCCGAGAAATCAGGGTCGTCGATAGGCCGCCTTTGTGCGGCTACTCTCTCGTAGACATCAGAAGGGATCACCATCATGAGCCAGCAGACAGAGCACTTACTTCCAGATGAAGAGCAGGTCGTCACCGGGCGACGCCCGATCGGTACCAGCGTCGGTACCTACAACAACGATAGCCACGACACTGTCGAGGTCAAGAATCGCGTTCAATTCGGTCCGATCATCGCCGGAGTATTGACGGCCATCGCCACCCTGCTGATCCTGACCGTCCTCGGGCTGGCGATCGGCTCATCCGCGCTGGAGCCGCGTGATGCCGGGAAGGGGCTTGGTTTCGGCGCGGCGGCATGGGGCATCGCCAGTGCGCTGATCGCGTTCTTCCTCGGCGGCTGGGTCGCCGCGAAGACGGCGGCGGTCGCCGGTGCAGGGAGCGGCATCATCAATGGCCTGATGGTCGGCGCCGCCATCATCGTCATCGTGCTGTGGCTGACCGGAACCGGGGTCAGTTCGATCATCGGCACGCTCGGCAGCAACATCGGCGATATCACGAATCTCGCCAAGACTTCGGGAACCAGCACGCAGGACATCCAGCAACAGGCACAACAGGTCGACACCAAACAGGTTTTCGATACCGTCAAGAACAGTGCATGGGGAACGCTTGCCGGCTTGATCCTGCCACTCATCGCAGCAGGAATCGGTGGTCTGGTGGGGCACAACGAGCGACGTGAAGTCATCCAGTCGGGTCGTTGACATTTGATGTTTCCATATTCGCCGTGCGAACGCCAC